>WNFR01004377.1_pt1 | contig 15994 bp, 18 predicted proteins | sample 5400221 | NCBI WGS metagenome assembly WNFR01 (sample SAMN13153357, study PRJNA577476) | soil metagenome | isolation source: 40 cm soil under Madrone tree | place: USA:California | collected 2016-06-14 | reverse complement strand
CATTCACTCTTCGCGTGCGCGAGCAGCTCGACGAGGCCTGTCCACGCGGGCGTCAAAGGCGGGTGAAACGCGGCGATGACGCCGCGGAGCAACGCGACGACGCTCGCCGGGCCGTGGAACGTGATTTCGGCGGTCAGCTCGTCATCGAGGGGCGCAGGCATTTGCCGCGGCGGCGCGACGAGGAGTTCGCCGTGGGGCGGCGGCGCGATCGACGCGCACGACGGGGACACGCCGCGAACGTCGAGCGCCCAGCGACCTCGTCGGCGAGTCGGCGGACCGTTACCTCCGAGGCGCGTGCGACCCCCGGATTGTCGTCGCGAGCGCCGACGACGGGAGCAAACATCCTCAGCGCAGCAACGCCTCGGCGAGGACGCGCCACTGCCGACGCGGCGGCACCGCGGGGTTCTCGTCGAGCACCTGGAGGCAGACGTGATCCGCGCCTCGCTCCAAGTGCTCGTGGACGCGCCGCGCCACCGCATCGACGTCGCCCCAGGCTACGATCGCGTCGACGAGGCGCTCGCTGCCGCCGTTCGCGAGGTCGCCGGCGGTGAAGCCGAGCGATAGGAGGTTGCGCGCGTAGTTCGGAAGTCCGAGGTAGATCTGCATGTAGCCGCGGGCGACGGCGCGTGCGCGGGCGGCGTCGGTCTCGAGGACGACGGCCTGCTCGGGCGCGAGGAGCTTTCCTGGGCCGAGGATCTCGCGCGCGCGCCGCGTGTGTTCGGGCGGCACGAACTACGGATGCGCCCCGGCTGCACGCTCGGCGAGAGTCGCAACATCTTCGGGTGCAGCGCTCCGATCACGCGCTCCGGCGGCGTCGACGGCGCGGCACCCATGAAAGGCGCCGCGTCCATCGCGTCGAGATAGGCGCGCATGAAGTCGTAGGGACGCGTGTAGTCGTGGCCGAGACCCTGGACGATCGGGCGATGGCTGACGCCGATGCCGAGGAGAAATCGCTCGGATACGCCTCGCAGAGAGTTTTCTGCGCCGCGGCCATCGTCATCGCGCCGCGCGCCCAGACGTTGGCAATGCCGGTCGCGATCACGATCGTCTTCGAGCCGGCGAGCAACAGTCCGGCGTAGGTCAGCACTTCGCGTCCGAATGCCTCTGGAACCCACACCGCGTCGAAGCCGAGCGACTCGATCTCGCGCACGGACTCCTGCGCCACCGCAGCGGGGAGCATTGTCGAGAGAGGTCCAGATGCCCGTCCGATGTCCATGCGCTCGTCATTAGTCCGCCGCACCACTCGTTGGAAGAGCACGGGAAGCTTTGGTACGATCGCTCTCAGCTCGTGGACCGGGGTGGAGGGGAGGCCGATGAATACCGCAGCACGTCCGAGCGCCTGATCATGGCGCGCTCCGCAAGCACTTACACCGCGAAAGACATCCTCGTCCTCGAAGGGCTCGAGCCCGTCCGGCGTCGCCCCGGGATGTACATCGGCGGCACCGACGCAACCGGGCTGCACCATATCAACGTCACGCTGCACAAGGACGGCGCGTCGGCGACCGTCGCCGACAACGGGCGCGGCATCCCGGTCGATCGCCACGCGCAGTACAAGAAGCCGGCGCTCGAGCTGATCCTCACGACGCTCCACGCTGGCGGGAAATTCGAGGCGAAGAACTACTACCACTCGGGCGGGCTGCACGGCGTCGGTGCGTCGGTGGTGACGGCGCTCTCCGAGTTGCTGGTCGCGCGCGTGCGGCGCGACGGCGCGGAGTGGGAGCAGAAGTTCGCGCGCGGGAAGGCGGTCGCGCCGATCAAGAAGGTCGGGGCGGCGCGCGGCAGCGGGACGACGATCTTCTTCCGGCCCGACTCGAAGATCTTCCCGAGCATCCACTTCGACACCAAGCGCATCGCTGAGCAGCTCGAGGCGAAGGCGTATCTGCACGGCGGGCTCACGATCGAGTTCCGCGACGAGGCGGCCGGCACCCACGCCACGTACCATTACGAGGACGGGCTGAAGGCGTACCTCGCGAAGATCGTCGGCGAGAGCGGCAAGCCGCCGCTCGCGGGCGAGGTGTTCACGATCGCGAAGCAGCAGGACGACCTCCACCTCGATTGCGCCCTTGCCTGGACGGAGGAGACGCAGGAGCGCGTCTACTCGTTCGTGAACAGCATCCCGACGAGCGCCGGCGGCGCGCACGAGAACGGGCTCCGCTCGGGGATCGTGAAAGCCGTCCGCAACTACCTCACGGTGCACAACCTCGTGCCGCGCGGGATCACGATCGCGGCGGAGGATTGCCGCGAGGGGCTCGTCGCCCTGCTCTCGATCAAGGTGGCGCAGCCGCAGTTCCAAGGGCAGACGAAGGAGCGCCTCAACAACGCCGAGGTGACGCCGGCGATCGACGGCATCATCCGCAGCGCGCTCGAGAACGCGCTCAACGCGAACCGCAGCGCCGGTGACACGATCGGGAACCGCGTCGTGCTCGCGGCGCGCGCCCGCAGCGCCTCACGCGCGGCCGCGGAGCAGGTGCAGCGGAAGAGCGCCATCTCGCATCGCCTGAACCTCCCCGGCAAGCTCGCCGACTGCAGCTCGACCGACCCCTCGGAATGCGAGCTCTTCATCGTCGAGGGCGACTCCGCCGGCGGGTCGGCGAAGCAAGGGCGCGAGCGCGCGTTCCAAGCGGTGCTGCCGCTGCGCGGGAAGGTGCTGAACACGGAGCAGACGTCGACGGCCAAGGTCCTCGGCAACAAGGAGCTCGCCGACCTCGTGTCCGCGCTCGGCTGCGGCGCCGGCAAGGACTTCGACGCGAAGAAGCTCCGCTACCACAAGATTTGCCTCTTGATGGACGCCGATTCCGACGGCAACCACATCTGCACGCTCCTGCTGACGTTCTTCTATCGCCATCTCCCCGAGCTCATCCGCGACGGCTACGTCTACATCGCGCAGCCGCCGCTCTACCGCATCGACGCCGGGAAAGAGGTCTTCTGGGCGCGCGACGACGCCGCTCGCGACCGCATCCTCGCCGAGCGCAACGGCAAGTCGGCCAAGGTCAACGTGACGCGCTTCAAAGGACTCGGCGAGATGAACCCGTCGACGCTCAAGGAGACGACGCTCGACCCGCGCCGCCGCGCGCTGCTGCGCGTCGCCGTGGAGGACCAGGCGGCGACGGATCTGACGATTCAGACGCTCATGGGCCGCGACGTCGCGCCGCGCTTCGAGTTCATCATGCAGCGCGCGCCGAAGGTGGAAGAGCTCGACGTCTGACGTGCGCGGCTCCGCGGATGCGGCGCCCAAAACGCGAAGTCCGACGCTTGATTTCTGCATTGCCGGCCGGTGCGGCAATCGCTCGACACCGCCTGCGGTTGACTGACGCGCGGACGCGCACCAGAACGGTCGTATGGAGCTGCACGAGCTGAACGAGGACGAGCGCATCGCGTTGGTCGCCTTGCTCGAAATGGTCGTCGCCTCCGACGGCGACGTGACGCACGACGAGCTGGCGCAGATCAAGCACGTGATCCACCAGCTCGGGGAGGACAAGTATCGCGCGGCGGTCGCCGAGGCCGATCGACGTTTCCCCGCAGACGACGCCGCGCGCGCGTTTCTCCTCACGATCGAGCGGCAAGAGGCGCGCGAGCTGATCTACGAGACGGCGCTCGAGGCGGCGATGGCGAACTCGATCGGGCCCAAGGAGTCGGAGCTGCTGACGTGGCTCGCGGAGCGCTGGAAGCTGCCGATCCGCTTTGCCGCCGTCGACAGCGAGACTTGAGCCGACGCATTCGATTCGCCTTGCGCCGCGCTCCGACGCGCTGTAGCTAGCCGCTTCATGCGAATCGCTGCGATGGTGGTGACGGCGCTGCTCTGCAGCGCGATGGTTGCGGCGGCCGAGGACAGCGCGACGCCGCGCGACGGCCTTTTCTGCTCGGAGCGGTGCGACGCGGATTACCAATCGTGCATGCGCTGGCGTCGGGGCAAGGGGAGCGGAGACTGCCCGGGCGCGTTCGTGCGCTGCCGCGACGCGTGCGCGTCGCCGGCGGCACGCGCGGCGGCAAAGCACGCGGAGCCGCCGCTCTCATGTCGTGACGCGTGCCAGGCGGATTTCGACGGGTGTCTCCGCCGCGATAACGGCAAGCACACCGACACGTGCTCCAAGTCGGTGATGGTGTGCCGCAACGGCTGCCCGGAACCGCCGGCGGCCGCCGCGGCGAGCGCGCCCCTGCCCGCCCGCGAGGACGAGTCGCAGCGCGCGGCGCCGCTCGCAACGCCGGCGGCCGCGAACGCGCATGTCGACGAGCCGCCGCACACCGCGCCGGTCGCGCCACCGGCCGCGGCAAACGCCCACGTCGACGAACCGCCGCACGCGGCGCCGGCGCCACCGCCGGCGGCCGCTATCCCTCGCGCCGCCGATGCGCCTTCGATCGGCCCTGCGGCCGGGAAAGTCTCGGCGAGCGCGCCGCCGCGCGGCACCGGGAAAGCACCGAAGGGGGCGCGCGGTGTCGGCGCGGCCGCCGACGGCGCCCGCTCGTCGACGTCGATCGCCGCGACCGCCGATCACGCGCCCTCGAGCGCGGTCGCCGGCCCGGCGAGCGACGGCGGATCGCGGCACCGTCCGAGCGCGTTTTCGCGGGCATGGTGCGCGCTCACCGGATCGTGCGGCGCGCGCGCCCTGAAAGGTCCCGTCAGCTGCGACGACGCGTGCGCGGAGGCATACGACACGTGCATCGCGCATGAGGACCCGAAGCGCGGCGGCGAGTGCTCGGCGTCGTCGGTGCGCTGCCGTCAAGATTGCGCCGAGCACAAGACGCCGGAAGGCACGCAACGATGAGCGATCGACCGGAAACGCCCGCCGACGTCCCTCCCGCGGCCGTCGTCATGCAGATGGTCGTCGGCCGCTGGGTCGCACAGGCGATCGCCGCCGCCGCCGAGCTCGGGATCGCCGACGTGCTCCACGAGGGACCGCTCACGCCGACCGCGATCGCCGCGAAGATCGGCGCGCACGCGGACTCGCTGCATCGCTTCCTGCGCGCGCTCGCGAGCGTCGGCATCTTCGCCGAGGACGCGGACGGACGCTTTCACCAGACGCCCCTCAGCGCGACGCTGCGCGCCGGCATCCCCGGCTCGCTGCGGGGCTGGGCGCGCTACGCTGGGTCGCGCCCTGCGCTCCTCGCGTGGGCCGATTTGGCGACGAGCATCCGCACCGGCGAGCCGGCGTTTCGGCGCGTCTTCGGCAAGAGCTTCTTCGAGTACCTGGCGACCGCACCTGCGGACGCCGCCGCGTTCGACGACGCGATGCACGGCATCTCGTCGACGGAGATTCCGGCGGTGCTCGCCGCGTACGATTTCGCCGACTGCGGCACCATCGTCGACGTCGGCGGCGGCGACGGGACGCTGCTCGCGGCGATCCTCGAGAAGCACGCCGGCGTGCGGGGCATCGTCTACGACCTCGACCACGTCGTCGCGCGCACCCGCACGCGTCTCGCCGGTACGCCGCTGGAAAAGCGGATCGCCGTCGAAACCGGGAGCTTCTTCGACACCATCCCCGCCGGCGGCGACACGTACTTGATGAAGCACATCCTCCACGACTGGAGCGACGAGCAGTGCGTGCAGATCCTCCGCCACTGCCGGCGCGCCATTCCCGCGACGGGCCGGCTGCTGATCGTCGAAGCCGTGATCGCGCCCGGCAACGACCCGGGCTTCGAGAAGCTCCTCGACATCGAGATGATCGCGATCACCGAAGGGGGCCGCGAGCGCACCGAGAAGCAGTTCGCCGCGCTGTTCGATGCGTCGGGGTTCCGCCTCCAGCGCGTCGTCACGACAGAAGGGCCGCCGCGCGTCGTCGAGGCGCGTCCGGTCTAGCCCGCATTTCGCAGCAGGGACCTGATGAGAAATGCGGGCTAGGCGCGATCAGCGGCGCGACGTGTCAGCCGCGCAGGCCGCCGCCGGGGAATCCCGTCGTGCCGTAGTCGGGCGTGCCGCCGAGCGTCGACGTCGCCGAGTCGATGCCGTGCAGCTCGTCTTTGTGCGCGCGCTCGAGCAGCGCGCGCACCGCCTCCGCGAGCGGCCGACCGCGATGGAGCACGTGGTAGACGTTCTCGGTGATCGGCATCTCGACGCCGATCTTGCGTGAGAGATCGTACGCCGCGGCCGCGGTGTAGTAGCCCTCGGCGACCGAGCGCTTGCTCGCGAGGTACTGCTGCGGATCGACGCCGGCGGCGATCTGCTTCCCGAGCGTGCGGTTGCGGGAGAGCTCGCCCGTGCACGTCAGGATCAAGTCGCCGACGCCCGCCATCCCGAGGAACGTCAGCGGATTGGCGCCGAGGTGGACCCCGAGGCGCGTCATCTCGGCGAGGCCGCGAGTGATGAGCGCGGCGCGCGCGTTGGTGCCGAAGTCGAGCGCGTCGCAGGCGCCGATCGCGATCGCCATCACGTTCTTGACGGCGCCGCCGACTTGCACGCCGATCGGGTCGCCGCTCGCGTAGACGCGGAACATCGGCGCGTGCAGCAGCGCTTGCACCTCGCGTGCGGCCGTCATGCCGCGCGACGCGATCACCACGTCGGCGGGCTTGCCGCGCGCGACCTCGAGCGCGAAGGTCGGCCCCGACAGAAACGCCACGCGTTCCGCCGCGATCTGCGGCAGCGCTTCCGCGAGCACCTCCGACATGAGCTTCAGGCTCTCCTCCTCGATGCCTTTGGTCGCGACGACGACGGTCGCGCTGGACGGCACGCAGCGCGCGAGGCCGACGACGACTTTGCGCATGTGCTGCGACGGCGGCACGAGCAGGACGACGTCGGCGCCCGCGACGACCGCGGCGAGATCCGTCGCGGCGTGGATCGTGTCCGGCAGCGCGATGTCGGCGAGGTAGACCGAGTTGACGTGCCGGCGCGTGATCTCGTCGGCGACCTCGGGCTCGAGCGCCCAGAGCCGCGTCGGGTGGCCGAGGCGGGCGACGTGGGAGGCGAGCGCGGTGCCCCACGCACCGGCGCCGATGACCGCGAACGTCGTCATTCAGGCATCCTCGTGAGGAGCGTCGAGCAGAGCGCGCGACGCGAGGCTGGGCCGCCGCGACGACGTGCTGGCATCGTCGCGGCGTCCCGATCTCGTCGGATCAGTCCTCGTACTTGAAGGACAGCTTCACCTTCGCCCGATAGGCGACGATCTTGCCGTCCTCGAGGCTCATGTCGAGCTGGGTGATCTCCGCGATGCGGAGATCGCGCAACGTCTTCGCTGCTTTTACGACGGCGGCCTTGGCCGCGGCCTCCCAGGAATCCGGGCTCGTGCCCACGAGCTCGATGATCTTGTACACGCTCTCTGGCATCTGGCTCTCCTTTCCCGTGCCGATTGACGCTGGCAGCGGCGACACGCGCCAGCGGCTCCGGCATAGCCGCTGTGTCTGTTCAGGGAAAGGCCCTGCCGTGCGACGGCGTTGCACCGCCGCCGCGGCTCATTTGCGGCAGAGCGTTTCGTGGATATCCCCGGTCAACGTCTCGATGCGTTGGCTGAGCTCCTGCGTCAACTTCGTCAGCGTGGTGTTCTGCTCGAGGAGCTCCAGGACCTGCGCCGACTGCCGCGCGGCGAGCTCCTGGCGCTCGATGCTCGCGGCGGCGATCGCCTCGCGGTGCTGCACGTCGGCTTCGGAAAGCGCCTTGTCGCGATCGGCCTGACGGGTCTGCGCGAGCAAGATCAGCGGCGCCGCGTACGCCGCCTGCAAGCTGAACGCGAGGTTCAGAAGGATGAATGGATAGACGTCGAAGTGCGTGATGCCGGCGATGTTGGCGACGATCCAGATGCCGACCAGCACCGTCTGCGCGATCAGGAACGTCGGCGTGCCGAAGAAGCGCGCGAACGCCTCCGCCTTCAGACCGAACCAATCGTTGCCGAATGCCGACGTGAGGTGGGCGTGCGGCAGATGAAAGCGTAAATGATTGCGTACCAAGTTGGCATTCAGTCTGGTCTCCGTCTGCATGGTCGCTCCTCGCCCCGCGCCGCGACGGCGCGCGATTGGTGTATGCGCCGCGCTTTTCACGACGCCGGTGCATTCGCAAGGGTCGATTGACTCGCGTTGATGAACGGCAGTATGGCCGGCGGCGATGGAGGGCGGAGGGTGGCGCTCGCGGGCGGTCGTCGCACGCGCAAGAGCGACGCTGCCGATCCTCGTCGCGGCTCTGCTGACGGCCGTTCTCGCGGTCGCGGCCACGCGGCCGCGCGGCGAGAACGTCCATCGGCGCGACAGCGATTGTCGCGCCTGCCACACGGCCGAGGCGGCCGCCCTGAGCGCGGACACCGCCGCGGCGAAAGTGGCGCTCGCCGGCGACCTCGAGGCGCGCTGCCTCGCCTGCCACGGCGACCAGGGACCATCGCATCGCACCGGCATACCGCCGAAGAAGGCCGTCCCAACCGATCTGCCGCTCGCCCCCGACGGCACGATCGGCTGCGTCACGTGCCACTTCATGCACGGCGAAAACGACCCCTACGGCGACTTCCTCCGCCGCGACAACCGCCGCGGCGGCCTTTGCCTCACGTGCCATGAGCTCTCGGAGCTGCAATGACTCGCTCGGAAGGAGATTCGTCCATGCCACGCGCCCGTGTTCTCCACGCCACTGAGCCCGCCCGCCGGCGACAGCTGCGCTGGGTCGTACCAATGCTGGCGCTGCTCACGGCCGCCGTCCTGACGACGCTCGCGGTGCAATATCGCGTCAGCAACCAGGAGGTCGGCACTGAGTTCTTTCGTGCGCACAAGACGATCAGCCACACGGGCGAGCTCTTGCAGCGCGGGTTCGTCGTCGGCGTGGTCGTGCTCGCGCTCACGCTCGCCGCGATCGGCGTCTGGGCGTTCCGCCTCACCCATCGCATCGTTGCGCCGCTCCACACGTTGCACCGCGGGCTCGACGCGATCATGTGCGGCGATCTCGGCGTGCGCGTCGAGCTCCATCCCGGCGACGAGTTCCAGGAGCTCGGCCAGAGCTTGAACCGCCTCGTCGAGGAGTTCGGCGCGACGTTGGCCCGCGTTCACACGCTCGCCGAAGGCGTGCGCTCCGCCGCCGCGGCGCTGCCGCGCGACGCCGCCGCCGAGCGGCTCCTCGAGCTCGCGACCGAGCTCGACCGGACGCTCCACTTCTTCCGCCTGTCGCCGCATCGCATCGTGCGCGAAAACGAGACGTCGCGATCGTGAGGATGCGTGCCTCCGTCGCCCGTCGAGCGGCAGCCGCGGCGACGCGCTGCCGCCGTCGCGTCTGCGTCGTCGCCTTCGCGGCGACGATGCTGGCGGGCGGCCCCGCCGCCGCGGGTCCGACCGGCCTGACGGTGATCCCGACGACGGATCTGGTCCGCTTCCGCCAGCTGAACGCGATCCTGCAAAACGGCAACACCCAGATCGACGGCCGCCACGCGTTCTTCCACGACGTCCAGCCGGTGCCACAGCTCGAGGCGGGGTTGCCGCACGACCTGGAGGCGGGCCTGGACGTCGCGCCAGCCGATCCGCCGCGCGATTACCGCCCCTTCTTCAACGTCAAATGGACGATGCTCGCCGAGAGCTATCGGGTGCCGGCGGTCGCCGTCGGCGCCACCCAGCTCGGCCCGGGCGTCACACCCGCCGGGTTCGCGGTCGCGAGCAAGACGCTCAATTTCGATGCGATCGCCTACCAGAAGTTCCGCGCCCACCATCGGAACCTCCGTTTGCGCGGCATCCGCGTCCACGCAGGCTTCCTCGAAGCAGGTGATCGGGCGCATGCGATACTCGGCCTCGACGCCGAGCTGTCGGACCACTTCGTCCTCTGGAGCGACTGGGTCTCGGGCGCGAAAAACAGCCTTTCTCTCGCGGGTGTGGTCGTCATCGACGCGCAAAACAGCCTCTTCGTGGCGCTACTGCGCGCCAACGACGAGCGCCGCGTCGGCGGGGTGCTCTTCAATTTCACGCACACCTTCAACCTCTGAGGTACTGGGCCGATTTGCGTCGCCATACTTCGTTGCTCGGTCGCTGCGCTGCTCGGCGTAGCTCCGCTACGCCTGCGCTGCTCGCTTCTCTCGCGCCTCGTCTGGCTCGCAACTCGACCCAGTCCCTCCGCGGCGGAATGACCCACGGCCGGCTGGTTAACCGTTGCTCGGCGGCGGGGTCCTCGCTACGATCAGGGTGAGCTGGTGTGGGCGATGGGCGGTGGTGGCGCTCATCGGCCTATGTCGATCCTGACACGCACTTGCACGGCAACCACGTTCGTCGGCGCGATGCGCGCGGCGGCGGTTGGCTTTGCGGCGTTGAGTTTTGCGGCGATCACCGTCGCAGCGTTGCCCGGCTGGGCGCTCGGCGAGCCGGCGCTGACGCTCACCGACGACGGGACGGCGTTCGTCTACAAGGCGCGGCCGGGCGATCAGCCGGGTACCGTGGCGGCGATGTTCGGGGTGGCGCCGCGCGACATGCCGGCGTTCTTCGCGGCGAACGGCATCACGGATCCGACGCGCGTCGGCGTCGGCCACGTGTACCGGATTCCGAACCCGCTCGCGACGCGCGCGGCGGAAGCCGAAGCGCAGGCGCGGGCGTTCGCTGGCGACGTCGCATCGCTCAAGGGGCGTACCGAGCAGCTTGGGCGCGATCTCGAGGGAGCTCGCGCCGCGGCACAGGACGCCGAGCGTCGGGTCGCGCACCTCGCACGCTTCGAGCGGCTGTGGCCGCTCGTCTCCATCATCGGCATGCTGTTGGTCGTCACCGCGGCGGCACTCGGATGGCTGGCATTCGGCGCCGTCCGTAAGGCGGGCGCCGTCGAGCAGCGGGCACGCGCGCTCGCCGACGAGCTCGACGAGAAGCGGCGTCAGGCGCTCGCCGATCGCCAGCAATCGGCGAAGCGCATCCTCGACCTCGAAAGCAAGCTGCACGACGTCGAGCAGCGCGTCGGCGTCTCGATGCGGCTGCCGGTACGTCCCGCGGGCACCGGGTAGTGGGTCAATTTGCGTCGCGATACTTCGTTGCTCGGTCGCTGCGCTGCTCGGCGTAGCGCTGCTACGCCTGCGCTGCTCGCTTCTCTCGCGCCTCGTCTCGCTCGCAACTTGATCCACTACCCTGACCGGCGACGGTCGTCTCGGTCGCAATTTGATCCACTACCCTGACCACGATGTGGGCTGCGTCCGCTCCCGTTTCCTGCTAATTGTGAGCTCGATGGTGCGCGCTCTCATCGTTGCCGCGATCGTCGCCGTCGTGCTCGGCGCGGCGCCCAGTGTGCACGCGGAGTCCGCCGTGCAGGCGGACAAGTGCCTCGATCTCCAAGACCGCTGTCTGCATAACGAGGCAGTGGTCTGCCGCGCCTGGCAAAGCGAGTGCATGCACCCGCGGCAGGCGACGCGCCACGGATCGCACGGCAAGCGACACGGCAGCCGGCACCGCCGCGTCTAGGGCACCGCTGCACAAGTAGCCAATGGGCCGGCGATCGCCAGCTATCGGCACCAGTCGTAGTCGGCGCCCGGACTGCAGAGCGCGCGACAGTCCCACCGCGTCGGATCGATCGGACAGTTGACGCGCTGATCGGCGGTCGCGCCGCCGTGGTGGCCCGTCGGCGGTGCCTGCGGCTCGTGCCACCCGACGCCGGCGGGCGTCGGCGCCGCGCCGGGCTCGACGCTGCGGGCCGGCGCCGGCTCGATCGTCCGCGCCGGCGACTCGGGTGCGCGCGTCGGCGGCCGCTCGTTCGCGCCCTCGCTGCGCGGCCGTGGCCGCGCGCTCGCCCCCGACGCCTGCGATCCTTGCTTCGCGATCGGCTCCGGGGCGCGCGGGATGAATCCGTTCCGCCCCGGATCGAGACGGATGCTGTGCGGCGGACCCGCGCTGCGGCGCGTGTAGTAGAGGATGATCGTCTTCTGCGCGAAACGGCCGCCGCGGATCTCGAGCGTGTCGGGCTCGCCGTGCGACGCGAGAAACGCGCGCAGGTTGTCCTGGTCCCGCAGGCTGCGCCACACGACCTGCCCCGCCGTCGCCGGGTCGGCACCGTGCACCTTGAGCGTCTCACCCGCGTAGTCGTCCCACGGCTTTCGCGACGTGACGGCGTTCGAGCAGGCCGCAACGCCGACGGCAATCGTGATGGCGATCCATACGCCGCGTCCGGTCATCGTTCCCCCTCTGCCAGCTGCTGCATCGCCTCGTCGAGGCGAGCCTTGACGCGCTCGTCGACCTCGCGTCGCGCCCGTTCCGCCAGCGACGGCCGCGCACCGCGACAGCCGTTCGATGCGAGCACCTTCGCCGCCCACGCACGGCGCTGCCATTCACCGCTCTCCAGCAGGCGGACGAGCACACCTTCGACCCGATCGCAGCCGCGATTCGCGAGGCCCTTGATGCTCGCGGCGGCAATGAGCGTCGACGGGCTGTCGACGAATCGCAGCAGCACCGCCGTCGCGGCGTCGCTGCGGTCGGCGGCAAGGCCTTCGATCACGGCGACCTTCGCCTCGTCGGCGCCATTCGGCGCGTCGAGCACGGCGATGCGCGACCCGAGCCCGGGGTCGCTGAAGGCGCCGCTCGCCGTCTGCCGCGCCACCGGGGTCATTGACGGCGAGGGCGGAGCCGAGTGTCGGTCGTGATCGCGCGAGCAGGCGCTCACGACGACCGCGAGCGCGAATACGGCCGCCGGCGCGGCGCGGCATACGCGGATAATCCTCGGCCACCTGTGCGTCATCGCCCTCATCGCCGCCGGTCTCATACGTGTCGCACGGCAGCAGGTCCAGGTTACGCGCGGGACCGCTACTAACCAACTGCGCGGTATCCTGGGGGTCGATCGCCGGGTAGACAGCGTCAGTGCAGCAGCGTCGGTCGCATGCTTTCGCTCGCCAGCTGGACTCGTCCGAGCAGATCCGAGAGCGCCGCGAGGTCGGGCGGCTTGACGAGATGATGATCGAACCCGGCCTCGAGCGCGCGCCGCTTGTCCTCGTCGCGTGCGTAGCCCGAGAGCGCGATCAGCACGGCGCGGCCGAAGCGGGGATGCGCGCGCAAGCGGCCGGCGAGCTCGTAGCCGTCCATGCCGGGAAGCCCGACGTCGGAGACGATCACGTCGGGCGTGAGCCGCTCCGCGAGCTCGAGACCGGCCGGGGCGTCGAAGGCGACCTCCACCTCGTGACCCCACGTGCGCAGCACCATCGCCAAGCTCTCGGCCGCGTCGGGGCTGTCCTCGACGAGCAGGATGGAGAGGCCGCCGCGCGCACGCATCGGCTCGCGCTGCGGCGCCTCGGCGACGGCGGCGCTCTCCGCGAGCGGCGGCCGCAGCGTCGGCAAGTAGACGAGGAACTCGCTGCCGTGGCCGATGCCGGCGCTGCGCGCCTCGACGCGTCCGCCGTGCAGCTCGACGAGGCGGCGCACGAGGGTGAGACCGATGCCGAGGCCGCCGCGCGTGCGATCGAGCGAGGCGTCGCCCTGGACGAAGAGATCGAAGACGTGCGGGAGGAGCTCGGGGGCGAGACCGACGCCGGTGTCGCGGACGCGCACGACGACCTCGTCGGTGAGCGTCTCGGCGGTGAGCCCGATCGAGCCGCCCGTCGGCGTGAACTTGGCGGCGTTGCTGAGGAGGTTGCCGACGACCTGCGCGAGGCGGGCGCCGTCGGCCTCGAGATGCACCGGCCGCGGCGGCAGCGACACCGTCAGCTGATGCCCGCGGCCCTCGAGCGCCTCGCGCATCATCTCCGTAGCGCGCGTCACGACGTCGGCGAGCAGCACCCGCTCCTTCCGCAGCGAGATCTTCCCCTGCGTGATGCGCGACACGTCGAGCAGGTCGTCGACGAGGCGGACGAGGTGTCGCACCTGTCGCTCGGCCATGTCGGTGATCCGCTCGCGATCGCCGGCGTCCTGCGCGAGCAGGTGGAGCGCGTTGCTGAGCGGCGCGAGCGGATTGCGGAGCTCGTGCGCGAGCATCGCCAGGAACTCGTCCTTGCGGCGGTCGGCGTCGGCGAGCTCGTCGACGCGCTGCCGCAGCTCGTCCTCCAGGTGCTTACGCTCGCCGATGTCCATCCCGACGCCGATCATGCGGATGGCGCGGCCGTGATCGTCCGAGAGCACCTGGCCTTTTCCTGCCAACCAGCGCACCTGGCCGTCCGGCAACACCATCCGAAACTCGATGTCGTATCCGGCGCGGAGCTCGACGGCGCGCGCGATCGACTCCACGACGACCGCGCGGTCGTCGGGATGCACGAGCGCCTGGAATGCGTCGAAGGTGCCCCCGAAGCTGCCGGCGGACATGCCGAGCAACGGCACCAGCTGCTCCGACCATCGCACCTCGCCGGTCTGAATGTTCCATTCCCAGACGCCCATCTGCCCGGCATCGAGCGCGAGGCGCAGGCGCTGCTCGCCCGCGGCGAGGCGTGCGTAGTCCTCGGCGCGGCCGCGCGCCTCGATGTTGCGCTCGCTGATCGCCGCCGCGAGGAGGAGCCCCGTGACGGCGACGACCGCCATGTAGAGCTGCACCATCATCAGGCGCGCGTCGATGGTGCCGCTCGCGAACGGTCCGAAGCCGTTCACCGTGCTCCAGATCGCGAGGCCGGAGACGGTGAGCGTCGTCGCAGTCGCGCCGCGCTGGCCGAAGCGCAACGCGGCGGCGATGACGAATGGGAACGTCACGTAGTGCAGCGGATACCCTTCGCGCCAAAGCCCGAGAGGCCCGACGAAGGCGGTCATCGTCACCGCGACGACCGCGGCGAGGAGCGCGGCGGCCTCGAGCGCGCGCTCGCGTCGCCAGTGCGGCGGCGACGCCGTCGCCCAGACGAGGAGGAGCGGCGCGACGATCAGATCGCCGACGCAATCCCCGAGCCACCACACCCACCACAAGCGGCCGAAGGCGGTCCACGGCTGCACGCCGCCGAGGCAGAGGCTCGTCACGCCGATGGTCGCGCTTACGGTGGTGCTGACGAGCGCCGCACCGGTGACGAGCTGGACGACGTCGCGCAACCGCGCGAGCTCCGGCTGCACGCCGCCGCGGCGCAGAATCCACAACGCTCCGAGCGCCTCGAGCGTGTTGCCGACCGCGATACCGGCGGCGACCGGCAGCGGCGCCGAGGTGAGCGCGTTCGCGACGAAGGCGCCGACGAAGATCGCCGGCGCTACGCGCGCGCCGAGGAGCACGAGCGCCGCGAGCGCGATCCCGACCGGCGGCCAGACGACCGTCACCTGCTCGGCGACGAACGCCATCGAGAGGCCGAGCTTCGCCGCGGCGACGTAGAGCGCCGCGAGCGCCGGCATCGTCAGCCAGAGCGGCACCGACTGGAGGCGCGTGACCAGCGACGCACGCGGCGCCGCCGTCGATTCTGCCGGAGCGGTCCTCATGGACTGGATGGAACGCCCGACGGTACCAGCTCGCCGAATTCGAGACGACCGCAAAAGGCGGACCACGGAGGGTCCTGTCCCGAGCGCGCCGGTCGATCAGCGGCGGATCGCGCGCGTCCAGTACGCGGACGGAAAACCGTCCTCGGCGACGTCGATCGCCGCCAACGTGACGATCTCGTAGCCGTGACGCGCGAGAAGAACCCGCACGCCGTACTCGGTGAAGCGCCAGTAGTCGGTCGGCGGCAGGTGAATCGCTTGGCGGAACGGCAAGCCGAGCAGCAGGACGCCGCGCGGGCGGAGGATGCGCGTCAGCTCGCGCATCGCCGCCTCGAAGTCGTCGACGTGCTCGAGGACGCCGCTGCAGAAGATGCAGTCGTACGCCGCGTCGGCGATCTCCGGCATCGCGCGGACGTCGATCACGAGGTCGCAGCCGGGATACGGCGTCACCTCCGACGTCGTGTAGCTGTCGGCGCTGCGGAAGTAGCCGCGATAGGTGCCGCCCTCGCCGTCTTGGTCGTCCATGCTGCCGATCGAGAGCACACGTCCGCGCACGTCGGCGGTGTGCACCCGCAACCAGACGTTGGCTTCGACGCGCGCGCGGCTCGCCACGACGTCCGTTACTTCGGGCTCACATCGAGCTCGGGATAGTGGCGGAAGATGCCCATCTCGTTGAACGGCTCGCGGCGCTTCGACGCGAGATAGGCGGCGATGCGCGGCCGCGCCGCGACGGACGCGCGCAGCGCGCCGAGGCGCGGAGTTTCGGGGGCGATCCGCACCATCG
>WNFR01015076.1_pt1 | contig 15995 bp, 17 predicted proteins | sample 5400221 | NCBI WGS metagenome assembly WNFR01 (sample SAMN13153357, study PRJNA577476) | soil metagenome | isolation source: 40 cm soil under Madrone tree | place: USA:California | collected 2016-06-14 | reverse complement strand
CAGATGTCCTTTGTGCGATGCTGCCCGAAGTGGAGACCAGCCACTCTTGTCCGGGGAGCACACATCCGCCCCCCATTGGACAAGTAACCGTGAAATCTCGAGTTTCCCGCTCAGTGATGCCCAGCTTAACGGTGACGCGCGAGCTTTGGTTGGTAGGTTGACACATGCGTTATGCTCGAGCAACAACCGCACTATCTCAACGTCTTCGCTGGGCGATGCTCCCTGCCGTGGACTCGGATTCTTGTCCTCGCAGACAAAATCATCATCGCCAGCCTGAGGTCTTGTAATAGCGTCTACATTTTCCCTCCTAATCGCTGCAAGCAATGGGGTCTCATTATACCCCCCTCTGGCGTCGACATCGTCTGGGTAGGTCACGAGTAGGTGCTCTATAAGCCAACGAAACCCACACAGTACGGCGTAATATAATGGGGTCGCCCCTGGCCGCTCCGGTTGCTTCGTAGGCATAGATTCTCGCCAGGGGTCGTCGATGTCATATATCCAGACCCATGCAGAGAAGTGTGGTTTCTTTTGATCGAAAAGGCATTTCGTGGCACCCTGGATGGTCGATGACACGTTCTCGAACTGGCCATGTTCGAACCAGTGTCGCGCGGCATAATCAGCAAGCGGAAAGTTCCGAATGCCCTGTTTGTTGATGCGATCGTCGAGCTGGAGTAAAACGCTGAGCGAAGCCTGCGCGAGAGTGGAATGTGCTGAATGAGGGATAATGTGATAGAAAGAGAGGTCCTCTCCCGCGGAGGCAAGGCGATCCGATGTCAAGAATTCCTTGACGGAAAAGTGGGAAAACTGAACGACTTGAGACCCGTTGACATTGACGACGGTGATGAGACTGGAGCATGCAGCGAGTACAGCTTCTTCTGCGTCGCCCAGCCTCCATCCTGGATTAAACCTAGGAACTCGTCCGGAATCAAACCGAACCGCCAGGACCTCCGCCAGCTCCTCAACACGAAGCGGTCTAGCAGACACGACCAGGCACTGAAGGAGCCGGTACGCAGACTTTCGTCTCGCTTTGTCGATCCCACGGAGTATTTGTTCGTACGTTTCATCGAGCGTCTCAGGCAAGTGATCCAAAGCACTCCGGAGACTTGAGGGAAAGCACTGGCGCAGGTTCTTTAAGTGACAATAAACCCATCTGAACCTGCCATTTATTGAGTTGCTGTTCTGAAAAGCGATGATGAGCGCTTACATTCCGCCTGCTTTTTCCGAGAGCGTATCAATGACCAACTGCTTGTCTTCTGCTGACCACCTTCGCATCATCCGATCAGAATGGACGACCGAGTTGATGTATCTTCGGATGTCTGCCTTTTGTCCAGATTCTTCGTCGAGCGACACATGGTACGGCGCTAAGGGTTTGAGCGAGATCCGAATATCAATCTCTGGACGGCTCGAGACACATATGTGCACATTTGGGAGTTGTAAGTTGACGAGATCCTCCAGAAATTCAAGCACTTTTTCGCGCGCGGTCGGCATCTCAGAAATATTGGGGCATTCGTCGAGAGCGTCTATGATAACGTACACCGCAGGCCGTCCTTGGACCTCGAGCATTTCAATAAGACACTGCGAAAGCACGTCATCGGAAGGTTGTTTTGTGCCCCCACCATGAGCAGAATAGAGCCGGGACAAAATACGATAGCAGGGATCAGACTCGGCGCTGAGCTGGGAAAGGAAGGAGGAAAGGAGACCACATCGGTGTTGCTTCTGAGTGTCCCTGAAATCGAAGAAATAGTACGCCATCCATGCCAGCCCCGCCTTGCGTATCCTGTCGACTTCCCGAATGATTGACGACCTATCAAAGCCTGTGAGTATGTATGTTTGAGCAGAAATGAGGTACCACGTACATTAAAATACTTTTTCCCGAACCCGCTACATAGGAAAAGGAATCAGAATTACCACAATGTTGATATTGGAAACACACGTGTTCCGTAGATCCATAACAAAGAACTCATCGCGTTCCACTCAGCGAAGACGCTTCCTTGGAAGAACCATGTGGCAGTTCCATCTTGATGCGTTTCACACGCGAAATTGTAGTTCGGAGACGGATCCGGAGGGGAGAGCCAGCTTCGGGACTCCTTTTGCAATTGGTCACCTAAAAAAAGCATTTGCGTCACCAACCCAGCGACATATTTGATCAATAACGGACGTCTTATCTTGTTTATATCACTCGCCATTTGTTGCATTATATCTAGCGCTCCCGTCAGCCCCTGCGAACCCAAGTCCGGATGCAGTAAAAACATACCTAATGTCTTCAATATACCATCCATTGATGCTTTGCCGTCTGCCAGGGCAACTCGTCGGTTGAACGACCATGACTAGCCAAGTAAGCTTTGCGTACCGTTCATGACTACCTTCACGCTATTTAGAAGGCCATGGACCACTTCCAGAGTTTGGGCCACAGTCATCCGACCTTCCTCCTGAGTGAGACGGTCCAGCCTCTGCAGGACAGCCTCGATCTCACTCTCTCCCAATAGCTTCTTCGCGAATTTCTCTGCATCGTGGTCAGTCACCGTATATCAAAGCAAAGAATCAACTTACTAAATCGGCCTTGTTTGGTTTGTTTTGTAGCGAGGGCAAGCACGGACAGTAGCTCGACGATGATTTTTACAATGATGTCCGTCATGGAAGGAGTCAATGGAAGATCGGTGTAGATTCGAAGGCGTTTCAGGAAATGTCCGAGGCATTCAAAAAGATCGACGAGCGCATCGTAGCTCGAGCTAACATCGATGGCTGCCTGTGGCATCCATATAACATGAGGATGTATAGTCGGAGAATGACGGGGGATACGTACGACGAGAAGAATATCGACCCCAACAAAGATGGCCTTTGCTGGTTGGAGCGGAATCTGGTCGCAATAAATGAAATTGTGAACAGGACGAACCAGTTGGGCTCACCAAGCCAATGGCATCGCCAAGAACACTAGATAATGTATGAATGACCTTCACAACCGGTTTCAGGCAGTTGATCAACTTGCGATTACCCTCTCGATAGTCTTTAAACTGACCCGCCTTTTCTTCGAGCAGCTTAAGGACGTCGTCGGGAGAGTGGCAGGCTTGAAGCTGGTCAGCGAAAGGGTGGTTAGTAGGATCTATTCCGATCTGCAAGGCGTAGTCGGCGAGAGCTGCATCGAGGATGCGTTGAAATGACGCAGAAGTCATTTCTGTGGAAGAGATATATTGACCTGTTTGACGATGGAGGCGCCGGATAGGTGGGGTAAATACTCACAACAGGTAGGGCTGAGCAAAAATGCAGCGGTTAGACGCCCAAACTAACCATATAGGACAAGGGACGCATGGCACACACATGGCACAGGGTACGTTGCGTTGAATGACCTATTACACGCCATACCCAAACTTCTCCTGGCTATAGCGCCAATTGTGAGAGGTGCGGGCTTGCACGGAACTTGAAAAAGTTTGAAAGCTTGAAGTTGAACGTTTGAACGTTTGAATGCGCGGAACCAGGGGCAACGTCGAGATTTGCCAGAAGCATGACGAGCATCATCGCGCAAAAAAGGGGTCATGCAATGATGGGAAAAGCAAAGCTGGATGCTCAAGGGATAAGAATCCATATGCCGTATCATATGCGCTGGTAGTATCCCTTCTGCAAGTCAATCGTACAGTACAACATGGGTTCGTGCCACGTCCTTTTTATCTCAGTTGAAGACGACTCTTATGACGTCGGTCTGATGCTGGTATCTTATGGTCACGTGGGTATGTGCAGTCTCTTCCGACTGAACGACCATATGTACGAGGTCGCAATCGTTTTGAGGCCCACAGCGAACAGAAGGTTGTGCAGTAGCAACACGCGCTGCGTGAGCATTCGTGGCTGTGGCTCATCCGGTGTTAGAAACGAGCAGGGAATCTTGAAGGTTATGGTGCGCCGCGCGCCAGTGAGAGGCTTATAATACGCGAGCCGCGCACGACGTCGGCCGTCTTGTCCGAATGGTCCGCTTGAGGCGGTAGCGCAATATGGGTACGTGATTGACCGGATCCTGTAGCGCGCACTCGAAGTGTGCGTGGCCTGGAGAACATAGACGAGAAGGGGCGGAGAAGAGGCGATTGATAGGGCGGCCACTCGCAAAGGTTTTCTGAGGCTCGAGTCCGTGGGCAGAATAGGATGAGAAAGAAAGATGGACACTTGCCGTCAGGATCGATGTCTCCCTAAGGTGCCACTGACCGCAAGATATTCCCACCTATGAGTAGCCAGCCAGATCTTCAAGCACTTGTGCGCGGAGCCTGAGAGGGGAGATGTAACACACCTTAGTAGCCACTGATGCATCCCAATCCTCGAAGGCAACGGCGGAAAGATTTTTTCGACCAGACGGGTGTCGCCCTTTCAGGGTATGTCATCGTCGACGCCTAACACCTGCGAACGAGGTCCGAGGTGTCACCAGAATGCTGTTTGGACGCGTATTACGCGACAATGGTTGTATCACGTGCATGATGATTTTTCCCAGGAATTCGCGCGCGCTCAGAGCAGCAAGCAGAGACAGAACGGGATGGTCGACGAGGCCGTTAAATTTGCACAGTTTGCCCATCTCCTCTCTCCTCTCATCCTCCGCGCCTTGGCCGATCTCGGTTTCTCTCGCCCCACCCTCGTCCAACAAAAGGCGATCCCTCTCGCGCTCGAAAACCACGACGTTCTCGCCCGCGCACGTACGGGCAGCGGAAAGACAGCCGCGTACTGCATACCACTCGTCTAGAAGCTCCTCAATTCCAAAACCGCTGCCGCTGTAGGTGCGCTCTGTGCTCCTCGTCACCTTTCCGACCTTTCTTTTACTGCCGCCCTTAGGACGATGTCGATTCGCGGCGGCAGTCCACTAGGGCACTGATTCTCGTTCCTACGCGCGAGCTTGCGGAACAGGTCCTCGGACACTTGCGGGGATTGGTTAAGTATTGCGAAAGTGACGTCGCACTCGTGAACGTCGCCAGTGGAGTAACGGAACAACTGCAACGGTGCGTCTTTATAACCGTACTCAGTCGGTAAAGTACTGACGGGTTGTCAGAGTTTTGCTCTCTGACCGGCCTGACGTCGTCATCGGCACGCCCTCTAGGGTCCTCGCATTTCTTCAGGCAAAGGTTGTCCAGAAGCACATTCGCGTTTCGCCTTGTTGTCTGACTTGATCCATCTGGAGACTCTGTCATTGTCCCACTTCGAATCACTCGTGATCGACGAGGCCGACTTGATCCTCTCCTACGGTCATGATGAAGACATTCGGGCTATTTTTGCTGGCAATTTCCTCCCAAAAGTATATCAGAGCTTTTTAATGAGTGCCACTATGACCGACGATGTGGAGACGTTGAAGGGTTTGGCGCTACGAAATCCTGTTCGTCTCTATCCACCGTCCTTCCTGATGTTGTAACGAATTGGCCTGTCAGGTTACGCTAAAGCTGGAAGAGGACGAAGATGGTGCTACAAACTTGACGCAATACGTCGTTCGGTAATTATTTATCAATTCGGGAGTCTATTAGGCTGGCCTGCTGACCGACGACCAGGACGACGGAAGCCGACAAGTTTCTACTGACCTACATCATCCTCAAACTCAAACTCATTCAGGGGAAGTCTATTATATTTGTCAATGACGTCGACCGGTGCTATCGTGTCAAGCTATTTTTGGAGCAGTTCTCGATAAAGAGTTGTGTGTTGAACTCAGAATTGCCTTTAAATTCGAGGTGCGTGTGAATCGGCTCAAAGTGACGAGCAACGCTGATTTAGGAATAGATATCACGCGGTGCAAGAATTCAATAAAGGGGTGTACGATTATATTATCGCGACAGACGAGGGCAGCGGCGAACAAGACAATGAGGACAGCGAAGATGAGGGCGCCGAGGATCAATCAGAAGAGGAAGAGTGTATGTTTCCATGAATATTCAAGCTTCACGTTCCCTAATCTTGAGTGTAGTCATCTCTACCCAGCGCGGAGCCGAGGACGAAGACCACGGCCCTGGTTCTAGCCAACATAAACGCAAGCGAGAGCCCACCTTACCTGCCAAGGCAAAATCGGGAGTGCGGAAAAAACGCCGCGGAGCGAAGCGCGACGCCGAGTATGGCGTCGCGCGTGGTGTCGACTTCCTGGACGTCGCCTGCGTGCTCAATTTCGACTTACCAACCTCAGCGCGCGCATATACGCACCGGGTGGGACGCACCGCGCGTGCAGGGGGCAGCGGGACCGCTCTGTCTTTCGTTGTGCCCGCATCTGAGTACGGCAAACACAAGGGTGTCGGGGGCGTGCCGAGCACGCGGCACGACGAGGAGGTGTGGAGCCGCATCGCGCGCGCACAGCAAGGCCGGGTACGCGAATATGCATTCGACAAGAAGCAGGTCGAGGCGTTCCGCTATAGGATGGAGGATGCTCTGCGTGCGGTGACGCGGCATGCCATACGCGAGGCGCGCCTGAAGGAGATCAAGCAAGAACTCCTAGCTTCCGAGAAGCTCAAGGTCCGTCCCCCTCGGTGTGTGTGTGGTACACGTGCGCTGACCCCGCGCGGTAGGCTCATTTTGAAGACCATCCAAATGACCTCGAATATTTGAAACATGACAAGCCGCTCCATCCGACGCGGGTGCAGCCGCATATGAAGCACATCCCGAAGTACCTGATGCCGAAGCTCGCTTCCGCAGCGCCGGCGGCGGCCGTCGAGGGTACAGAGGAGAAAACGGATGAGACGGCTGCTTTTGTGCCATTCTCGAAGGGCCACGAGCGGCGAGGGCGTGGGCGAGGGCGAGGGAGAGGGCGGGGCGGAAAGTTTGGCAGTGGGAGAGGAGGTGGGAAGAAGAAGAGCGACCCACTGAGACAGTTCCGCTAGTCACGACTGTGTCTCGGTTGCATTTCCTGTCTCCGGTTATGTTGTGCTCCTTCTAAACTAAACTAAACACCATATGGTCACTGAACATCACTACAGGACGTTGCGCGTGCTGCGTACACCCACCAGACTTTGCGCTTCACGGTCACCAGACCCGGTCCCAAGTCGTCGCCCCAGAGTACACCATTCTTCTCAGAGTACATCGAAGTAAGGATACTGCAACACAGATTTGTGCACGCTAGCGCTTACGTTGTCGCTGCATCCGCACACACATCAACATGAGCATGGTACCTTCAGGCCCGCCAGGTTCGATTAATTCCGAGAAACACGGACTTGACATGCGTAACTGCCCAGCAATGGAAGTGAAGTCGTGCAACACGACTGTTTTTTGGATAAATGTACAGAGCCAACACGACATTTTACCTGCTGTCAGACAAGAAACCGTCAGGGTACTAGACTTCTCTCCAATCCAATATGTAGTAGTATAGACCCGATAGAATGGCCAATAATCCTGCGTTACGATCAGAAACTATGTAGCCACGGGGAACCTTGCGAACAGTTTTATGTGGGGGAGAAACAAAGCGCCCAGACGTGGGCACTAAAATCAGGGTCGAGAGATAAAGGGATTCACTACGAGACAATGACGTGTTTCTATAGACGGTGGCATGTGTTTGGGGTACGTCGAGCGCGCAGTGGCACCGAGGCGTTCTGATTGTTGAACCAGATGGACGACTTTGGGTCCAGTGGACAGGTGTGTACCATGTGTACCAACATTAGCAAAAAGAAACTTCATCGTGAGCGCTTGCACCAATTGGATTGACACGCACAGGACCTAGCACAGAGTAGTAAGTTCAATAATGAACAAGTTGAATCACCCAGAGAAATGATTTTCAGTGTGTGGTAGAATAATAAGATATGTGCATAAATCCGGAAATGTCCTGACACCTGTCTCGGGGATAATATAAGCGAGGCCATATGTAGTCTACAGTAAGGGGTATGATAGAACAAAAGGTGTGTGTGTACAGGAAGGCTGGCAGCGGGATTTTCCGGGTCGTGCCGTAAGAAATCAGCGATCCTGTGTGTAGCAAGTCGACCACAGCAAAGCTCAGAATGCCGCGGGCCCCACATGAAACCAGATGCTGGGATACGTCGTCCGAGATCCAGCACTGCTCCACGGTATCTAAGCCGGGCTTGTAGCAACCGTGCCGTCGTTAGACTTTTAATCAAGCGCCCGACTCTGTGCAAGGCCGTCAATTCTGGGGATCATGACAAACGCAGTTGTCAGGGACGAAATAGCCAGCACAACAGCGCAAGTCGTGAGTACTGCCTCACGGGCAGACGACACGCCCGTCAGCAAAGATACGACAACAAATACGTTCAGCGGTACACGGAATAAAGCGGAGAGCTGCGTGTGGGTCTTAGTAATAGCTCACGCACCCCCGATGAAACGTGCTCACCGTCGCACGATGCTCGTTCGAAATGAGCGAGCTACGCAGCATGCCTTGCACCGGGTAATACATCCCAACACAAGCCTCGAAAAGACAAAATGCCCAGAATTTGAGGTGTTCGCCTTGTTCGCTTTTCCCTTTCCCAATGCTGACACATGCAGCGAATGTAACTGCAGATGCTGCACAAACGAGCGCTGACAATTGCGCATGCAGTGACAGCATTGGACTTCCTTGAAGGGACAAAGAAGATACCGAAGAGGAGCGCGTGTGCTTTTGCAAAGCCGGTGTGGGTGTCGGATGGAACCAATGAACGGTGATGAACGTGTAGATCAACGATCCGAGCATCATTGACACCATAAAGGCCGAAAAAATGTAGCCCAGGGGAAGAGACGACGGGTGAGGAGACGACTCTTGTAGTATCGGGACCCAGATGAACACGAAAAGATACATAGAACCTTCGAAGATGGTCTGCGTCAGACCAAGAACAAGGAGGATAGGATCTACATCGCGATTGAGACTCAACCGATGAATCAAGTAATTCATACATACCAGCTGCGACAATCCTCCACGCCGCCCCCAGTCGCCGGATTTGGAAAACGTCGGCGGAAACCTGCGCAACGCCTGCGCCTGCACCCCCGCCATAATTTTCGGACCAGCTTCCGGAGATTACAGCCCAGGCCAGCAGGAGTAAGCATCCACTAGCAATGAACGGGGAGCGGAATCCCCCATTATTCCACTCCACTAGCTGGTTAGATGCAATCTGTAACACAGGTATCTGAGAATTTAAAGCAACACCCCACCGCTATGCGACATACCCCAGCAGCTGTGGCAACAAAACCGTTGACCAGGGTCGCACGTCCCATGATAATGCTCAGGTCTTCATTGTGTAGCCCGGCATTTGAGCTTGAGGATACGAGCCAACTCTCGAACGCGGAAAACAATATGGATGTCGATATTCCGCCGAAGACGCGAGCCAACAGCAGTAGAGGAAAGAATGGGAAGAGTAGAAGGCCGCACGTCGTTGCATATAGAATGCAGAACAATAAACAAATCCGCTTGCGACCGCTGAAAGAGGATCAAGTAAAAAACAGCTTTCAGTAAAGCTAGTTGGGTACTCACTATGTATCAGCCCAAACACCGACAAGTGGAGCGAAGATGGCAGCGCTGACGAATCCTGTGACAAACAACATAGCGACAAGCCGTTCAGGGAAGGCGTATTGCTCGCGATAGAGGGAGTAGACATATGGGCCCTGGAGCCAATCGGCACCTTTGCAAAAGGATTAACACCCGCGATATCATAGGAAAGGCATCCCCACCCATTACAATAGCATACACAAGGATATACTTTCTCATCAGCATGCTAAGTGCTCCGGCACGGGGGGTGATTGCTGGCACTGCTGCGCCATTGGACTGTAGAGTTGAATGACCGTCTTCAAGATTTTCTTCAACCGACGATTCTTTTAGATTAGCTGTCGTTGATTTCTTTGATTTTAAGTAACGTTCGAAAGTCAGGAGGACGATGCAGACCACTGCCAGCAAACCAAGCTGGAACTGGTAGAAGGTAGAATCCATGGAATGTGTACGCACGAGAGCGCAGGTGAACAAGAGATCGTTAAAAAAGAATGGCTAGTAGAGGGCAAATGGATCATGTAGTGAATTCGAAAGCAGCAGGTGAGAGCCGTCGCACCAGTGGACGACCACAAAAAAGGCCGTGTGTCAAGGTTGGAATGTTGCGAGCGTCAATCCTGTAGTCCCCCAGTTTTCAGAAACGCCCATCGGCTGGACCACGTAAGTCGACTATGAGTGACAAACTCAACACCAAGCGCGAATCGGTGCTCGGTGTGCCCCCTTACACTATGACCACTGTCGATGACATTCCTGCTGTACGTCGTTGACCACTTCAACCATTCCGAATACCCTGATTATTGCAGGTCCGAGGTCGTTTGAAGAATGCATTCAAGACCGGCAGAACCAGAACTATCCAGTTCCGCAAGCAGCAGTTGCTATCCCTTGCATACCTCGTCAAAGACAACATCCCTCTTTTCCAGCGAGCTTTGGCATCTGACTTGGGAAGGTCCAACACAGAATCTTTCGTGTAAGTACTTATTCTCTTATGATACGATCCCTTGAACCTAGTTACTCTCTAGACTTGAGATTGGCTCCACGCTCTCAGAAGCAATGGATGCATACCACAATGTTGCGAAGTGGAGCAAATCTGAACGTGTCCCATGGTCTCTGAATTGGTTCGCTATGAAGCCAACAATACGCAAAGAACCCAAGGGTGTTGTCCTGATAATCAGCCCATTCAATTACCCCATGTGGCTTTTGCTTGGTCCTCTGGTGCGTATTCATCCACCGCACATGGTGTTCAACTTAAGGTCGTAACAGGTAGGGGCCATCGCGGCAGGAAATGCCTGCGTGCTCAAGCCTTCTGAGTTGACGCCAGCTTTCTCTGCCTTGGTCGCAGAGCTTGTGCCGAAATACCTTGACCCTGAGTTGTACGCAGTCATAAATGGCGCGATTCCGGAAACCACAAAGGCCAGAGGTTTCTCCTTGCGCGATTTCAAATACACTAATCATATATTCTTTCCAGATTTTGGAACTGCAGTGGGATCATAGTTTGTTTGCATTATTTTTACGCTCGACTTGGTGCTGACCTTTCGAGGCAGTCCTTTACACAGGAGGCTCCCGTGTAGCATCCGTCGTGCTTACAGCCGCTGCCAAGACATTGAGCCCAGTCACAACTGAGGTTAGCACATGTATCCGAACTTCTAACTTTCAAGTTAGTTGACCATTTCCATGCACAGCTTGGCGGAAAGTCTCCCGCGGTCATAGATCCAAGTTGCGACCTCAACTTGACAGCTCGAAGGTTGATGTGGGGCAAAGTCGCAAACGCGGGGCAGGTGCACATGATCCCCAAAATACCTCATCCTACTGGTTCTCACCTAATGGATAGTCTTGCAATGCTCCGGATTATGCTCTGGTTCCCAAGGGCCTCGTGGATCAGTTTGTTCAAGCTTGCAAAGACGTGTAAGTATCCGCGCTTGGTTTGGTTTGACGAACTAGACATGATTCGCTCGTCAATAGGTTGAAGGACTTCTATCCAGATGGCGCCGAGTCATCGGACTCGTTTTGCCGAATCATTTCGTCGTCGCACTTTACGCGAATCAAAGGGCTACTTGATCGCACAGGGGGGAAGGTTGCACACGGTGGCTCCACGAATGAAGAGACGAAGTTTATCGAACCCACGATTGTGACTGGCGTCAAAGGTGACGACTCGTTGATGAGAGAGTGAGTCTGTAATGCTCCAGTGCGGGAGCCGGCGCAAACTAATAAGCACAAAAGGGAAATATTCGGACCTGTGCTGCCAATCATCGAAGTTGATAATGTGGACGAAGCCATCGAATTCATCAACGCGCGGTATGTTTAGCTGGGCACGGCTTAGACGTATCTAACACGATGTCAGCGACCATCCTCTCGCGCTCTACGTGTTTTCCTTTAATTCTGCCTTCAAGTCGAAAGGTAGTCCGGTGATATACTTACCAACTTCGACTGATTGTCTCCTGTAGTGATTGAGAACACCCAAAGTGGAACTGTGGCCGTCAATGATACAATGATCCAGGCTGCTGGTACGTGTTGGCATTACTCATGACCTTTTTCCATGCTTTCTATTTCTAGGTAAGGGCTTGCCGTTCGGAGGCATTGGACCAAGTGGATGTATGTTTATAGTCAAGATGGTTGTTCTCGTCCTCTAATCCACTGCCCTTTATAGCTGGTTACACCGGAGGGAAGTATTCATTCGATATGTTCACGCATCTCCGTTCGACGCTCGATAATCCTGGCTTGTTCGTGATTTTTCATCGGCATGTTGATCGCGCCTAACTTTTTATTTTAAGCATGGACTACATCATGAAATTCCGTTATCCTCCGTATGACGTACGTTGAGATTTGTGAAGAGACAGGCAAATTAACTAATTCCTTTTCACCCTCATATAATAGGAGAAGAAACGCAAATTGTTCACCACATTCATGCTTCCGTCACTTCCCGCCCGCACAGCGGCCGGTGGATTTGCTGGGCCTAAGGGGTGGGGTCCATGGCTTATTGCTAGCATTGCTGCTTTGTCTTCCCTGGTACTGATAAGGCAGTTGCGTCTAGGTGAACCTTAAGTATATCGCTGCTGTGGGTCGGGAGTTGGTTGGCTCGACTGTTTCATGATGTTGGAAGAATTGGAATCTAATCTATGCTATGCTCGCACTATTATCTATTGACTGGTCGTCGCTCCCGGTGAATTGAAATCTCTACTGGTTGGTGCTGTCAGAGTCCTCGAATCCCTGCAATGAGATCTCAAATAGCAAAGGAAGGACAGAGCGTGCACCAAAACTCCGGCACTTTTTAAGCCATAACATATCCATTGTTGCTAATTCACAATTCTAGAATACCTTCAGAACATCTGGAATCCTTTGTCGATCAAACGAATTTGGGAAAAACAGTTGCCAGGACAGCGAGGCACTCTGGTTTTTGCTGTCAACGCCTTTGTTGGTACTGTATCCGACATCTTTTCGAGGGTTGGCTATCCTGTGATTTGGCAGTGGAAAAGAACATATCTGGAATAGCATCTGCAGGAAATGAAAGTTCAAAACGAATGCCGTGTTGAAATATCTCTTCTGGACAGAAATGCCTAATTTACAGTAATGAAATCTGTGTCCTGCGCAAGGGACGGGGAGTAGAGGGGTCCGTACTATAAATGATTTGGTAACTTCATAGGTCCTGAAGCTCGAACGTCTGAGAATCTGGTGCGCGGATGAGCAAATAATCGCACAATTCGCGTCGTCTAGTCATCAGGACGTCGCTCCAGTTTTTCCTTTCTAGCTATCTTGTAGTCCGTGTGCATGTGCAAGTGCGAAACTGAATTGTTGGTTTTGAACTTAATCCAATTTCAAATAGAGGTGTCTGATTATAACATACAATGACGAGAGTTGTATAATTCCCATGTCAAGAAGTCCAGGTCCGCAGCCTGCCCTCTTGCTGCTACCAAGGTAACAACGCAACGTCGTGACCAATAAACGATCCTCGGGAAGGCGTGTGACGCGAGTGATCCAGTGTGGGTGAAGCAGAGGAGCAAGTCCACTAGACTCGATCAGCATGTTGAATAGGTGACGGAGCTACACTGTGCCATGGAGTATATACTCCTTTCTCCTTTTCGTATGGATCACGCTACTGTAAGAGTAGCAAATCATTCGGCCGTATGCAATACAAAGAAATTTAAAATAACACAAGGCGCAAATCCACAAAATATGGGTTTTGACGAAGCATAGCGCGAGCGAGGGAACCGACTTCACGAACGCTATCAGATAGCTCGGACCTGTAAACCTTGGCCTGCTACACGGAGGGCTGAAGGACGTGACCATGAGACATCAAGAGTCGGCGGAGGTCTTGCGGCGACAACGTCGTCTGTAGAGAAAGCCGAAGAAGAGAACAAGCGGCTACCACAGACAGTTGACGGAGATGGATCAACCCAGGCTCACAAAATAACAATAGACTGGCAACGTGCTGGGGTTTTCTGGGCCATGAAAGATGATGCCTAGGTGAGACGAGAGGCGTTACTGACAGGAAGTTGTAAGCGTACGCTCTCGGAAAGAATGGACCTACTGCATCAAATGCAGCTGGTGTCCATAACTAATGGTAAGGGTCGGTTTTACAGCCTCAGCAGTTGACCGCGGACGTGCCACCCGTTTCGTTGGCCACGGACTTTGTGAGACATAGCGGTGACCATTTTGAATCACGGATAGTGGCAGTTGCCTAGAACTTAGAACCTAGGTAGCGAAGACAGATGGGAATTCTCAATGTCAGCTTGCTGAAGTCACAATCAAGTGTCGCTCGCCGACCAGCGTTCATCAGCCGTGGATGACGTCTGTACAGCGGCATGGTCATCACCCATGGACTTGGACTAGTTCTAGACTGAGAGATTTACGGAATGGTAGGTGGGTTGGTGAGAGTAGAGTCGGTGATGGTAGTCGGTGATGGCAGTCATTGAATCATCTTCCCTTTGCATCGCATCACGCAACATGCAACATGTTAGGCGCTTTCAAAGACTCGCCCGAGCGGTGCGCGCAGTCGCCGTGGACCATCTCAACACACCTCTCCTTTGACCCGTTCCACATACCCACCGCTACTCCATGGAGCAGCAGTCGGTAACTCCGGTCAGCTTGGATCCGAAATCGCTTGCCGTCCTCGCTCCCGTATGTCCCGTCCTTTCTATCCCTCTGTTACACTCACCAGTTCTAGACAAAAGCTAGCTTACCTAAAAGGCTTGGTAAAGCCTATCATCGTATTGGTGCAAAGCTCAGACAAACTCGTTCCATGGACATGGCTCGAATAGACATGGCTCGACAAGAACCCGTGATATCCCATTCCGAGCCAGAGGTACCTGCCTCGGAGGATGACCTACGTACTGGCTCTCCCGTTTCCATATACTCCGGAAGTTTGCCAGGAGCTAGTCAGGGAAAATTAAGCATGGATATCGATCGGGACGCCCGACTCTCTCCGAATGGGTTTAATCACTCCCATGACATCTTCTTCACCATTCCGAACCGGAGAGTGGCCACCGCTCCCTTCCAAGCTCCCTTCACCTCACCATCTCAGTTGGCTGTGGCTAACGCTATACCGTCGAGCCTACAGAACGGTGCTCATTCGTACAACCCTCTCTCAGGCTCACGGATGAGTGTGCTTACCGACGGACTCGACAATGTGCATGCGAGAGTGATTGCGGCCCGCCTTGCAGAAGTCGGTCGTGCCGACTCTCAACAATCCGTTTCTTTATGTCCTTCGTCTCCCTCGTCCATCCCCCCTACCTCTTTCCTTGGTCGCCCAAGGGCCAATACGATTGCACAGCCTCTCGTGTTGAGCCTTCGAGACGGGGTTGTGGATTTCGCAGATGGTCCGTCGTACGAATTCCAGTCCCCGATTCCTTCTCCCGACCAAACTGCGCGTCATCCAGTCAGTTTGACACCCGGATCTCCTTCCTCCCGCGCAGTCACCCCGCGTCTCAGTCCACTCTTGTCTCCTAGGTTCTCCGTTGACGGTGTGTCAGCGCGGTTGTCTCCTGCTATCATCACGCGACACCCTCAGCATCCCATACTAACCCTCCCCCCAATATCATCTACATCGTCCCCGGCAAATGTTTCTCGCCGTCGTTCGCAGTCATTGAGAAGTATGCCGGCTTTGCCTATGGAGGGCACAGAAGACCTCAGTCTTACTGAGCACGACAACGCGACCCTGGATGATCTAGATGAGGAAGAAGAAAGCACAGCAGACGAGGACGAAGAGGCGGGAGCAGAATTTGCGACGGCAGGGCAACTCGATACCCAGAGCGAAGATGATGACGAAAGCGTCCCCAGCCCACGCTCGTCTGTGGTGTTGCAGACATCTCGCCAGGGCAACCTTGCAGCGATTGCGGTTTCTCCCTTGGACATGTCCTTCTTAGACAACGATAAGGGACCCACCCATCGGGGCGGCCACGAGACCCCGGACAATTTACGGAGTAATGACTACTTTTCTTTAGATCTACCTGATCCCGGTCCCGACCGCACCCCGTCACAGAGTTCCCGGCAATTCCCTGCCGCCTGGACGTCTACAAGGACCACTCCTGTGCTACCTGCCTCAACACCTTCCCCTCACATTTTAACAACAACACCGCGGGTGTTGCCCACGCCATCTACCCCCCTCGATGCACGA
>WNFR01012102.1_pt1 | contig 15995 bp, 12 predicted proteins | sample 5400221 | NCBI WGS metagenome assembly WNFR01 (sample SAMN13153357, study PRJNA577476) | soil metagenome | isolation source: 40 cm soil under Madrone tree | place: USA:California | collected 2016-06-14 | reverse complement strand
CCCCTCAACAGAGCCGCGGCCGTCTTCAAGCTTCGTTCGAGAAGACTGCAAAGCGGTCTACCGAACAAAAAAATGGCCGCAAGTGTGACCTTGCGACCGCTTTACTACCCAAAGGCGATACAAGAGCAACAAACGCAAACACAGAGTACCATGGTATGGAAGCCAATGCAAGGGGTTTGTGGCGTTGTGTTGTGGCGTACAAGGGCCTGAGAGTGACTGCAGGGAAGAGGTCGAGAGTTGAAAGGAACAGACGGAATCAACAAGCAGACGAGGTCCCGCACAAGGACGGGGCAGGCGGATGGATTCTGTCTAGGGAGTCTTGTCTTTGAGGTCCAGAGCGATCTTCAGGATTTGATCGGCCAGGCTGCCGCAGTCCACGTTGTCCATGTTTGCGAGCATTACGACGGCGGCGCGCCGTTCGGGCACGAGCGCAAACGCGGTGCTGGTTCCCTGCTGCCCGCCGGTATGGGCAACGATGTGAACGCCAAACTTATCCGCAAGGCCCCACCCAAGGCCGTAGCCGGTGGCCTTGCCATCGGCGGTCTTTAGCGATGTCCACATCAAATCGCGCGTGGCGCGGTGCATGAGTTTGTCCGCCAGAATCGCGGCCTCGAAGCGCGCCATATCGTCCGCGGAAGAGATCAGCCCGCCACCCGGAATCTTGTAACTGGAGTCCAATACGCCGGCATTGCGAACGATGCCGGCCTTGTCCTTGTGATACCAGCGGGTGCGATGTGGAATAACGGCGAAGAAATCATCGGCCTGGGTTTCCACCATCCCCGCAGGCCGAAAAATATTCTTACGCACATAGTCCACGTATTTTTGCGACGCGGCGCCTTCGAGGACGCACCCGACCAGCGTATAACCGTAGGTCGAGTAGTGGAATTTCGTCCCCGGTTTGGCAACCAGGGGATCGCCCGCGAAAATCGTCAGGGATTCCTGTATGTCGGCGAAATGCCGCGCGCTATCTTCGGGAATGTCTCCTTTTCCGTCGCTGTTGTAGTGGCGGATGCCTCCTAAGTGGCCAAGCAGCTGGCGCGTGGTGATGGGCGATTCTTTCTGTGGAAACCCCGGACAATATTTTTGGATGGGAACGTCGAGGTCCAATTTGCCGTGCTCCCAGAGTTGCAGGATGGCGGTGGCGGTGACCGGTTTGGAAATGGACCCCAGGCGAAAGAGCGTGGAAGAGGTCACTGGAGCGGAATCCTCCAAATCGGCCATGCCGAATCCCGCGGACCACACTGGTTCACCTTCGAGCACGACAGCTGCGCCAATTCCAGGCACACTGTTCGCGGACATGAAACTCGAAACGGCCGCTTCAATCTGCAATCGTTTTTCTGGAGGCAGGCTCTTTTGTTGGGCTGCAACCACTGAAGCGTAGCCGAAGAACATAGCAAGCAGGCAAATGATCTGACCACCGAAGCGGTCTGCCTTGGCGAATCGCGATACGGGTTTCACGGGATCACCTCGAGCGTGAGTCTATCCCAAAGGAATTGCAACGGAAACAGCCTCGGGCACGCTTTCCGCGTGTACTGAGAACGTCAACCCCCTACCCGCCGGAATGCGTTGACCTCGCGGTGAGCCACTCCTTACCATGTACAGATGCGGCAAAGACTCAGCATTGCGGCGGTCACCCTGCTGTTGGCAGCTGGTTTTACAGGCTGCGAGGACGCGGGAAAAAAGCCGGTGCAAGCACGGGTTCGGGCGCTCACTCCGGCGCCGTCTGCTCCTCAGCAAGCTCCTGTGGAACTAGCCCTTTTGCCGGTAGTGAATCCGCCACACCGCCATTACGTCCGGCTGTTACCACCAGTTCCGTCTGGCAAGGACTACTTGATCCAGAAGGTCAAGGAAAAGTTCGCCTCAGGCGAGCAAAATTTCAAGGCCGGTCATCTCGAAGCCGCGCGCAAGGATTTTGACGACGCCGTCGACTGGATGTTGGAGAGCGGCTACGATTCCAACAGTGACCCCAAGCTGAGCGAGCTGTTCCACCGCGTGGTGGACACCGTGTATGCCTACGAGCTGCAGGCCTTCCGCGCGGGAGACGGCTTCAGCGAAGCTCCCGCTGTTCCCGCGGCGATTGATGAAGTGGCGGAGATGACTTTTCCGGTTGATCCGCGGCTGAAAGAGCGGGCCGAGGAAGCCGCCAAAAACATTTCGCACGACCTGCCGCTTACGGTAAACGACCAGGTGCTTCCGTTCCTCAATTTTTTCCAGACGCCGCGCGGACGCGCCATCGTGGAAACCGGGCTGCGCCGCGCGGGGCGTTATCGCGAGATGATTTCCCGCGTGCTGCAGGAAGAAGGCTTGCCGCAGGACCTGATCTATTTGGCACAAGCGGAGAGCGCTTTCCAGCCGCTGGCGCTTTCCCGCGCCGGCGCACGCGGAATATGGCAATTCGTGGCTTACCGCGGCCAGGAATATGGGCTTCGCCACACGTGGTGGATTGACGAGCGTCAGGATCCGGAGAAAGCCACGCACGCCGCCGCGCAACATCTTCGCGACCTCTACAAACTTTACGGTGACTGGTACCTGGCAATGGCCGCTTATAACTGCGGCCCCGGCAACGTCCAAAAGGGCATCGAGCGAACCGGTTACGCGGACTTCTGGGAGCTTTACAAACGGAACGTGCTTCCGCGTGAAACAAAAAATTATGTCCCTATCATCATCGCGTTGACGCTCATCGCCAAGGATGCCGCGCACTACAACATAGAAGCCGAGCCGGAGGCGCCGGTAGCGACCGACATCGTGAAACCAGGCCGCGCCATTGATTTGCGACTGGTGGCGGAAACCATCGACACCGATGTGGAGACGCTTCGCTCGCTCAATCCCTCGCTGCTGCGCCTCGCGACTCCCGACGATCCCTCGTTTGAACTGCACCTGCCGCAGGGCACGGCCGACAAATTTTCGGCGGAGATCGCTGACATTCCACCGGACAAGTGGGTCAGCTGGCGACGCCACCGTGTGGAGAGCGGAGAAACGCTCACATCCATCGCCAAGAAATATCACGTGACGCCCATGGCCGTCGCGGACGCGAACGGTCTGGAGCGCAACGCGGCGCCCGAAGCGGGAGAAAAACTGATTATCCCCGCGACTCAGCCGCAAACGGAAACCAAGCGCCGGCTGGTAAGCTATCGCGTGCGCCGCGGCGACACGTTTCTGGGGATCGCCGACCGCTTCAGCGTGAGCGCGGACGACTTGCGCAAATGGAACCGCCTGGGTTCCAATCGGGTGAGGCGCGGCATGGTTCTGCGCATCTACACGCTCGGCGGTGCTCCGGAAGCCTCGCCGGCGAGGGCGCGTTCAGGGTCTAGGAAGAAATCTGCGCCGCCGGTGGCGGCCGGCACCGCCAGCGGAGCAGGCGCTCCAAGTCACAATTAAGTCATTACTTATCAATATGTTACGGAAAAAAGCGGGTTTCGGTAAATTTCCTGTCGCGGATTACTTGTCCCGTTGCCGCTTGCGAAATCGGCATTCCCTGGAGAGAACACCGCAGAATGCTTGACAACGAACGGCGAGTACGGTAACAACGGCTCAAGGACGGGGTGGAATTTTAAGGTACTCCGGCCAGAACAGCGACCCAAAGGACCCTTTTAGGCAGGGCCCGGAGATTCTCCCAGGGGAGGATGGAATGGATTTCGAGAAGGACAATTTCGAGGATGACAACGAGCTGTCGAGGCTGGACGACGAGGAACTTGCGGGCGAAACGGAAGAGATCGTCGAAACCGAGGAAGAGGAGCTGGTGATCGTCGGCGAGGAGCCCGAGGAAGAGGCGCCCGCTCCGAAGCCCGCGCCCAAGCCAGCAGCGAAGAAACCGGCCAAGAAAGCGGCGAAGAAGAAACCGGCGCCAAAGAAAAAAGCAAAAAAATCGAAGCCGAAGAAGAAGGCCGCTAAGAAGAAAACGAAGAAAGTGGCCAAGAAGAAAAAGAGACGCTGAACCTTTTTCAAAGAGCGGAGAAGGGAAGAAGCCGGAACGATTGTTCCGGCTTTTCTTTTTGCGGAATCACAGCTTGAGCTTGAGAGGCTATACACGGAGCACGTAGCTCCGCCGCGCAAGGACATCCGTGCCGGTGCTCCAGGCAGCCGTGCGACGATTCGCCGTTACTGCTCGCAAGTCTGGAAAGCGGCCGGACTCTGGGATCGTATCCAGAAGTCCGCACGCGTAGCGGAGTTTACATTTCCAGGAGATGCTATGCGCATTGACTACCGCTACGGCCGAAATGGCACGCGAGGCTATGTGCAAACCCTCGGCGTTTCACGCGCTCCCACAGACTGCACGCTTTACGCATACACTGCGGCCCGCATTGCAACTCGGGCGCCTTTCGCGTCAGAGTTTTAGGAGGTTACTGACATTCCGTTGCTGCGTGAGAATCCCCGGCATCGCTTTGTCCGCGACACGTTGCGCGAGGCCGGCATCGAACCGGTGGCGACGGAAGGATTTGCCATGTGGGTGGCCAAACTGAAACCGACGATCCAGTGACGGATGAAATCACACCGGGACACAGAAAATGGCAAGCCACTGAGGCATTTCAGGACAAGTTCTACTCGCAAACGGCAAGCACCAGAAGCGTAGCGTCATCCTGCCAGCGGCCTCCGCTGAACTCGGCTACCACGGCCAGGATTTTCGCCTGCAATTCATGGGCGGACAAAGCGCGGTGGTCTTGCAACAAATGCAGAAGGCGGGCTTCGCCGAACTCTTCACCCTCAGGGCTGCAAGCTTCCGTGACGCCGTCGGTAAATAGAATTACGCGGTCGCCCGGGACCAATGCTGCCGAGCCCATCTCATAATTCCGCTTGTCGAAGACGCCAAGCACGGGGCCACCCTCCCGCAAGCGCTCGTGCGAGCCATCCAAACGCACCACGAATGGTGCATTGTGACCGGCATTGACGTACGCCAAACGCCCAGTGGAGCCCTCTAGCTGCGCGTAAAAAAACGTGATGAAGCGGTCGCTCTCGGTGTTCTGGTAAACAATGGAATTCAGCCGGTTGCAGAGGAGATGGGGCGCAATGGAAAGAGAGGAGAGTCCACGCACGGCCGCCTGAAGATTGGACATGAGCAGGGCGGCCGGCATGCCCTTTCCAGCCACATCGGCGATGCACATTCCCATCGTTTTCTCGCCGAGCGGCAGAATGTCAAAATAATCGCCGCCCACCAGCCGGGCCGACTGCCACGCGCTAGCGATTTCATATCCCGGCATTTGGGGAGTCTCACGCGGCAAAAGCCTTTCCTGGATGGCTTTGGCTTCGGCGATCTCCCGTTCCTGCTCCTGCTGATGAATCAGGGCCTCTTCGTGGGCGCGGGCTTTTTCGGCCGCGCGGCGCCGCGATTCACGGCGTTCGCGGCCCAACTCGGTTTGCTTGTGCAGAATTTCCAGCAACCGCGTGTTGGTCCAAGGTTTCTCCACGAAATCGCTCACACCGAATTGCATCGCTTCCACCGCCAGGCCCACGGTGGCCCATCCGGTCATCGCCACCACGGGCGGAGCGTCTTCGAGGGCTTTCAAGCGGTTAAGCACGTCCAAACCTTCGCGTCCGGACGTGGTGTCGCGCGCGTAGTTCAGGTCAATGAGGAGAATATCGAATTCTTGGCGAGCTACCGCCGCCAGCAGGTCCGCAGGTGAGTTCACGGTTTCGATGCTGTAGCCGTGTCCTTTCAAGAGCAGCCGCAGGGCGTCCAGAACATCCTGCTGGTCATCGGCAATGAGAATTCGTGGCTGGATCATTTCGCGTTCCAATCGAATTTCGAGCGTTGCGGTCCCCATAGTTGGCTGCCCCCTGGATCCCAAGGTCGGGATCCGCCCCGCTCCGAAGTACTACTCGCAGCTGGGCTGCCAGCGGCTTCCGCAAATAACCGCTTTGGCGTGACGGGTTTGCAGGACATCAAGGAGGGAGGGAACATCACATTCTGGCCAGTAGCGGGAACCTCCATCCCAATTTCGGACACCACATGCAATGAAGGGGCGCAGTGCCCGCAACGCCGGGCCAAATTGTGATTCGGCCGGCACGGCAACGGATGGAAACCTATAGAACGGGCTCGTTCCAGTTTTCCAAGGTCTCTTTGACCTTGTGGAGGAACTGGTGGGCGATCGCTCCGTCCACCACGCGATGATCGTAGCTCAGCGTCACATAGCACATCGAGCGGATGGCGATCGAGTCGTTGATGACCACGGGGCGCTTCTCGATGGCTCCGAGACCAAGGATGCCGACGTTGGGCTGGCTGATCACCGGCAGCCCGAACAGGCCGCCAAAGACTCCCGGGTTGGTGATGGAGAAGGTGCTCTCCTGCACTTCTTCGGGCTTCAGTTTCTTCGACCGAGCACGCTCCGCGAGGTCGTTCATGTTGCGCTGGATTCCCAGAATGTTTTTTTCGTCGGCGTTTTTCACCACCGGGACTAGCAGGCCCCAGTCGAGCGCAACGGCGATCCCGACGTTGATCTCCTTGTGCAGGATTACATTGGTCCCGTCGAGCGAGGCGTTCAGTGTGGGATACGCGCGTAGCCCAGCGACCGCAGCCTTTACAAAGAAGGGCATGAAGGTCAGCTTGGTCTCGTAGCGCTTTTCGAATTCATCCTTGGACTTGGCGCGTAGCGCGGCAACTTTGGTCATGTCTATTTCGTCGACGGAGTAGACATGGGCGGAAACGCGTTTCGACGCCACCATGTGCTCGGCGATACGCTGCCGCATGGTGCTCATGGGCTGCACTTCGTAATTGCCGAAGTACATTTTTTCGCGCGGCACGGCCGTTTCGAGCGCCACGTGCGCTTGTCCGCCGGAAACACCGGGGGTGGTTGGCGGAGGGGGAGCTGCCGACCGCGAAGGCGCTGCTGGAGCCGAAGCGGAGTATGCAGGTGGCGTGGCAGCAGGGGTACCGCCAGCCGCGATCACTGCTTCGATGTCTTGTTTGCTGATTCGCCCGCCCGCGCCGGTACCTTCGACAGTGGAGAGGTCGATGCCGCGCTCTTTGGCCATACGGCGAACCAGCGGGGAACTGTGAATTCGCTCGCCCGACGAACCCGAAGAAGCAGGAACGGGTGCGGCCGCAATCGGCGCCGCCGGAGCTGGAGCCGCGAGTCTCAGCGGTGCCGGAGGGGCGGCCGCGGGGGCTTTGGAAGGAACAAGAGCGGGCGCAGCCGGTTTCGCCGGAGCAGGCGCGGGTGTCGCAGCAGCGGAGCTTGCTGCATCAATAACACCGACAATGGTTTGAATCGGAACGGTCTGCCCTTCGCCGACCTTGATTTCTTTCAAGACGCCGGCCGAAGGCGAAGGAATTTCCGCGTCCACTTTGTCGGTGGAAATCTCAAACAGCGGCTCGTCGCGCTCCACCTTGTCACCCGGCTTCTTCAGCCACTTGGTGATGGTGCCTTCGAAAATACTCTCGCCCATCTGGGGCATTACGATGTCTACGGCCATGATCGCTCTCCTCTTCTCTCTAAAATCCTAATACCGCACCAATTCCTTCGCGGCGGAAAAAACCTTTTTCGCGCTGGGCAGAAAATAATCTTCCAGCGTCGGCGCATAGGGCACCGGTGTATCCAGCGACGTCACGCGCATCAGCGGCCCGTCCAGATCGCCAAAAGCCTTCTCACAGAGAATGGCCGCGATTTCGCCGGCGATTCCACCCGTCTTCGTGTCTTCATGCACGACCAGGCATTTATTGGTTTTCTTCACCGATTGCAGAATCGTCTCTTCATCCAGCGGCAGCAGCGTGCGCAGATCGATCACTTCCGCTTCGATCCCTTCTTTCGCCAGGGCTTCAGCCGCTTCCAGCGAGGTATGCATCATCGCCGCGTAAGAGAGGATGGTCAGGTGTTTCCCTTCCCGGCGCACCACAGCTTTGCCGATCGGCACGGTGTCGTCACTGGCAGGAACCTCGCCTTTGATGCGGCGGTAGAGAAACTTGTGTTCGAAGAAAAGCACCGGGTTATTGTCGCGCACCGCGGCCTTCAGCAAACCTTTCGCGTCGTAAGGCGTCGAGGGGTAAATCACTTTCAGCCCCGGCGTGTGCACGAAATACATCTCCGGATTCGCCGAATGGAATGGCCCCCCGTGCACGCCGCCTCCGGACGGCCCGCGAATCACTATGGGCGCCGGCGCATTCCACAGGTAATGCCCCTTGGCCACGAAATTCGTAATTTGATTGAATGCGCACACGATGAAGTCGATGAACTGCATTTCGCAAATAGGACGCAATCCGCAGTAGCTCATACCACAGGCCGCGCCGATGATGGCGCTCTCGCTGATAGGAGTATCGATCACGCGTTCCCAGCCAAACCGCTCGAGCAAACCTTCACTGGTCTTGAACGCTCCGCCGTAAACCCCAACGTCTTCCCCCATCAAAATGACCGCGGGGTCGCGCTCCATCTCTTCAAACATCGCCTGTTTGATGGCTTCGAGAAAAGTGACTTGCGTTCCGTCTGTTTTCTTGGGAGCTACCTTCGCAGGCGTTTTCCCCACTGGCTTTCTGGCCTTCGCTGATTTCGTGCCATTCCCCGCCGCATCTTCCGCAGGCTGCGTATCGCCGAAATGAATCGGCGCATTCGCCCCACCGGAGCCCTTGCCTGATCCGAATCCTGGAACCGTCCAGACCGCCTTGACGCTCGATCTTGGCGGTGTCACCTCCGCAACCGGTCGTTCCCACTTCGCCTGGATCTTGTGGCAATCGTCCCCGGTGCAGTAAACGCCGGTCTCCGCCAGTTCCGCCGGAGGCATCGGCGAATTTTCCGCAAAGTCCCGCTCCGCGGAGAGTAGTGTGTCGATCTTTTCTTCCATCTCTTTCTTGCCTTGGGCGTCGAGCAGCTTTTCGCTCGACAAAAACTTTTCGTATAGCGCGATGGGGTCGCGTGCTTCCCAATAAGCACGCATCTCTTTTGGCACGTACTCGGCCGCGTCGTGCTGCGCATGTCCCAGGCGGCGGAAACTCTTGGCTTCGATCAAAATCGGGCCCTCGCCTGCTCGCGCGCGCTCCACCGCTTCTTTCGCGGTCGAATACACCGCCACGACGTCGTTGCCGTCCACGATGTAACTGTCGATTCCATACGCCTTCGCACGGTCCGCCAAATTCTCGAGCGGGACCTGCTTGCGCACCGGGGTCGAATAGGCCCAAAGATTATTTTCGAGAATCAACACAAAGGGCGCCTTCTGCGCAGCTGCAAAATTCAGCCCTTCGTGAAACACCCCGGTCGAGCTGCCGCCGTCCCCAATCCAGGTCATCGCCACGGTTTTCTGCCCCAGGTAGCGACCCGCCATCGCTACCCCGGTCATTACCGGAATCAAATCCCCCAGCATGGAAATTGGCGAAACGATGTGCAATACGTCCAGGTCCCCGAAGTGGCTGGTACCATCCTTGCCCTTGGTCGGCGAATCGTATTTCGCCATGTGCTGCATGAAAATGTCGCGAGGCCGCACGCCCTTCACCAGCAGGGCACCGATGTTGCGGATCATCGGCGCCAGCCAATCCTTTTTCTCTAGAGCGTACGCCGTGCCCACGGAAATCGCTTCCTGACCCAGGCTGGAGTAAAGCCCTCCGACAATTTTGTTCTGCCGGAACAACTTCACCATCATGTCTTCGACAGCGCGGTTCAGCCGCATGTAGTAGTACAGGTCCAGGTACTGCTGCCGCGTCAATTCCTTCTTCATCCCCTGCTCCAATTCCTATGCGGAAATCGCAACCGCCTGCTCGGCGTGCTCCAGTTTCTCCAGCAATTCTTTTCTCGAGGTTTCCTTTATGTCCCGTCCGAGCAGTTCTCCCAGATGCTTCGCAATCCGCAGCGCCACTTCCTTTTGCTCCATATCACGTCCCAGCAATTTCTCCAGTGAAGTTGCTCTGCGGCCGGCAATCCCGCACGGCACGATCAGCTCGAAATTCCTTAAGTCCGTCGACACGTTGTACGCAAATCCGTGCGAAGTAACCCACCGGCTGATGTGCACACCGATTGCCGCCAGTTTCTCCTCAGTGTCTCCGGCTCGCACCCAAATTCCCGTTTTTCCGGCAACTCGCTCGGCCGTAATCCCAAACTCTGCGGTCGCATGAATCATCGCCTCTTCCAGCGTTCGCACGTACCAAACGACGTCCCGCCGGATAGCCCCCAAGTTTAGGATCGGGTATCCCACAATCTGCCCCGGGCCATGATAGGTAATGTCTCCGCCGCGGCTAGTCTCGTAATAGTCCATGCCCTTCTGCCGCAGCGCATGCTCGGAAACCAGCAGATGTTCGCGCTTACCGTTTCGCCCCTGGGTGATGACGTGGGGGTGCTCGCAAACAAGCAGCGCATCCTCAATGGCGTCGGCCTTGCGCGCAGCCACAACCCGCTTTTGCAACGCGAGCGCTTCCGCGTAATCGATTAGTCCCAGGTCGATAATCTGGCAGATTTTCACCAGTCAGCACTCACGAAGTCACCCGTCACTAAACGTTAATCTGCAATCCCCTCACGCTCGCAAACGCATCCCCCATCGCTTCCCAAACCGTGGGATGCGCGTGGATCATGTTCATCATGTCATCGATAGTGCCTTCGAGGTTCAACACCGTCGCCGCTTCCGCCAGCAGCTCCGTCGCCAGCGGCCCAATGATATGAATCCCCAGCACCTCGCCGTACGATTCGTCGGAAACAACTTTGACGAAGCCGCCGTGACTTCCTAGAATCGTCGCCTTGCTGTTCCCCACAAACGGAAACTTCCCGGTTTTCACGTCGTAGCCCGCGTCCCGCGCTTGTTTTTCCGTCAATCCAATCGAACCAATCTGCGGCTCGCAATATGTAGCGTTCGGAATCCGGGTCTTAACGATCTGGTGAGTGGGCTTCCCGGCGATGTGCGTTACGGCGATAATTCCTTCCATCATCGCTACGTGCGCCAGTTGCGGCATCCCCGCTACGATGTCGCCTATCGCATAGAGCCCCTTCTCGGCCGTCTCCATGTTATCGCCCGCGTGAACGAATCCGCGCTCCACCTTGGCCTTCGATTTTTCCAGCCCGCAACCGTCGGTCATAGCTTTGCGGCCCACGGCCAAGAGCAGTTTCTCTGCCTGCAGCGTCTGCGCCTTCCCGTCCTTGTCCTTGAACACTACCATGACGCCCTTCGCATCCTTCTTCACCGACTCCACGGAGCAACTGGTGAAAATCTGGATGCCTTTTTTCTGAAACGCCTTGGTCAATTCGACAGAGATTTCTTCGTCTTCGACCGGCACAACGCGCGGGAGCGCTTCCAGGATGGTCACCTGCGTCCCGAACGAATTGTAGATGGACGCAAACTCCACGCCTACCGCGCCGGCCCCAACTACAATCAAGGTCTTCGGGATCTCGGGAAGCTCAAGAATCGAACGGTTCGTGAGAACCGTGTTGTGGTCGGGTTCAATGCCGGGGAGCGATTTCGCCTCCGATCCGCTCACCATCAGGATATTCGCCGCTTCAATCTCGGTTTTCTTCCCGTCCATCTCCGCGCTCACGCGTCCCGGGCCTTCATACTTTCCCCAGCCCTGCACCCACTCCACCTTGTTCTTTTTGAACAGAAACTCGATGCCTTTGGAATGCTTCTTAACGATTTTGTCTTTCCGCGCCAAGACATTGGCCCAATTGATTTTCAGCCCGCTGACCTCGAACCCCAGCTCCGCGCCATTCTTGAACTGCTCGTAAACCTCGGCGTGATGGAGCAGCACTTTGGTGGGAATGCAGCCGACGTGGAGGCAGGTGCCGCCGAGAAAGGGGTCCTTTTCCACCACGACCGTCTTCAATCCAAGTTCGCCAGCACGGATCGCAGCCACGTACCCGCCCGGACCGCTCCCGATAATCGCCACATCGTACTTTGCCACTCGTAGTCTCCCTTCCGCAGGGGCCAGAACCAGTGAGATGAGTAATCTCTCACCGCAGTCACACTCGAAAAAAGCTCGAGGGGAGTCAGGCCGATAAGACGGGTTGCTAGCCCGTTCGGATTACCAACGCCATCCCAAACGGAGAAAAAGCCGCCCGCGCTTACGGCGCAGGCGGCTGCGTCCAGCAAACATCAAATTTTAACAGCCGCCTGCCCCCCTCGCAACCTCGGCACCGACGCTGTTGAGGCTCGCTTCTATTCCCCATGGACACCGCGACAGGGCCACGAAGGCGAAGGTACGGCGAAACACTTACAAATTCCACCCCCCACCGCGGAAGCCCTCATGAACTTCTGCCTAGTATTACTTAGATACGTACGCTACGCATTAAAATTTCGGCCATGGTGCTCATCTTTCTCCTTCAGCCGGGGAAAGGATCCGTACGGCGAATCCGGACCGCACCGCTGATTCCGCGACCGCAGCGCTCAAGCCCATATCCAAGCCGCTTTCCGGGGCCATACGCCAGGATAATTTACGCAGCAATTTGTCGTATCAACGCTTCTACGTTGATCATTCCCGCATCCGGCCGTAGTCTGCTCCTCGACTCAGGCGCGGGGAATGGCCGGAAAGTAACGCTCTTCCAGAATGATGCGATGGTGCATCTGGTGGCCCGCGGTAATGAAAGCCAGGGCGCGCGTCGTCACTTCCTTCTGGCTGGCTACTCCGCGCCGCGCCCAGGCCGCTTCAGGAAAAGAGCGAAACAGCGCGAGGCTTGCGCTGCGCACGAGCGCAAATTCCTCGGCGAGGCCGGCAAGAGTCCTTTCGCTGAACCCGCCATTCTTAACGAAGTCGTCTTGTTCGAATCCGGGAAGCGGGGTCTGGTCCCCACGCGCGATCCGCAACGCCCTGTAGGTGAAGATGCGTTCGGTATCGGTGATGTGCCCAAGAACTTCCTTCACGGTCCATTTTCCGGGAGCATAACGAAAACTTCCGTCTCTCTCGCTCCGTCCCGCGAATAACTGCAGCATCTGCAGGCGCTGGGATTCGAGAACGCTCAGGACATCGGCGCCCGGAACTTTGGACACGTAGTTCGCATAAAATTCGGCGTATTCCGTGGGCTCGGGTCTTTTCATGAGCAGTCCATTCTTAACTTGGAATTATACCGCCGGGAGGAACTACAGCGCACTGCTATGTCGGTTAACGCCGCGCCCACGCTTGCCTGCCGAAGATGTTAACTTTCCTATGCTGAAGAGGCACCAGCCAATTCGGCTGCCGATTTCCTTGGGCACGATTCTTGCATCGCCCGGGCGCTTCACTTTCGCAAGTTGTTTTCTGACTGCTGCGAATCTTTGCTTTTGGTTTTGCGCCCCTTATTGCAAGATAGCGCCTGCTTATGACCACCTCCGATCGCAAGACCATGCGCGTGGCTTTTCAGGGCGAACCGGGCGCTTTCAGTGAAGCTGCCGCCATCCAGCTACTCGGCAATGCCATCAGGACTGTGCCCCGCGCCACGTTCGAGGCTGCCTTCACGGCTATCGGCGAGGGCTCCGCTGACGCGCTTCTCGCCCCGGTGGAGAATTCCTTGGCGGGCTCCGTAGTGCGTGTGTTCGATCTGTTGATGGAAAGTCGGCTGGTGATTGTCGCGGAGACGATTCTGGCGATTGAAATGCAGCTCATCGCAACTCCCGGTGCGTCGCTTTCCGATATACGTTCCGTGGCCTCCCATCCAATGGCCTTGGCGCAGTGCGAGCGTTTTTTCGCCGCTCATCCGCAATGGAAGCGCGTCCCCGCCGAAGACACCGCTGGCAGCGTGCGCGAAGCCCTGTCTAGCGGAGACAAATCCCGCGCCGCAATCGCTGGGCGACGCGCCGCGGAGCACTATCACGGTGTGATCCTCGCTGAAGACATCCAAGACAACGCCGAAAATTTTACGCGTTTCGTCCTCGTGGTTCCGGAAAACGAAGCCGCTGCAAGGCTTTCTCCCGAAGCGCGCAAAGTTTCTCTTGCCATGCGTCTCGCCCACCGTCCCGGCGCACTCCTCGCTTCGCTCGAACCGTTTGCCAAGCATGCCGTGAACCTGCTCAAGATTGAGAGCCGTCCCATCCACGGCCGTCCCTGGGAATATCAGTTTTTCATTGACGTCGCAGCAAGCGATGCAGCCCGGCTCGACCAAGCCCTCTTGGAGGTCCGCGCTGCCACCAGCGAACTCCGCGTCCTGGGCCGCTATGTCGCCGCTTCCCGCTAATCGCTGGATTGAGACTTTCTTCAGACTCCTCTCAAAAGAAAAGGGCCAGCGTCTCCGCCGGCCCCTCCTCCTTTACTTCCTTTACTTCCTCCTCAGCAGTAGCTGCACTCGGGATCGCCCATCCCCCTTGTCATGCCGTCCTTCATCCGCCGCAGTCGCCGTCCCAGCCGCTCGGCCAGTTGGTGCCGCGCGCGCCACAATCGCGCCTTCAGCGTATTTTCCGTGACGCCGAGTTTTTTCGCGGCTTCACCGGTTGAATAACCATGCACTTCGCGCAGCACAAACGCCGTCCGCAGCAGTGGCGAAAGCTCGTCGAGATTTTCGCTGATCATCTCGCGAATCTCCGTGCTCGCAAATACCTGCTCCGGATTCGGTCCGTCATCGGCGAAGCGCTCCGCGGCGGGCAGCTCGTCCTCGCGAGGTGTTTCGTCGAGAGACACCGCCGGCCGCGCTTTCGCGCTTCGCCGCCGCATCAGCGCGGCGTTGATCACGATGCGCGTCAGCCATGTCGAAAACTGCGACCGCCCCTCAAAGCGCCTTAGATTGCGATACGCCGAGAGCAGCCCGTCCTGCAGTGCGTCTTCCGCGTCCTCCGCGTTCCCCAGCACCCGCAATGCCGTCTGAAACAACGGCCGCTGGTACCGCCGGAACAGCGCTTCGACTGCCTGCTCGTCGCCCCGCTGCCCGGCGCGGATCAGCTTTTCTTCATTTGCTTGTATTGCCACTGCCGCTTGCGTTGCCATCGTAGCCCCCCAATTGAACCAAACCTTTTGCGCGACCCCACAGTGCAAAAACTTCTCCATCAATGAACGGGCACACCGCCCGCCGGCGCCCGCGGTTTTCTCATCAACACCAAAACCGGAATCACCGCAAAGAAAATCACGCCAAGCATCTTGAAATTGTCAATAAAGGCCAGCATCACCGACTGCCGCTGGATCGTGCCGTAAATCATGCCGTGTGCTTGTGCGCTGGCATGCGCCGCCGTCGAACCCGCCGCCACCAGTTTCACTTGCATGCCGTTCAGCGTGTTGTGATACGCCGCGCTGAAATCGTTGACGCGCTCCATCAGCCGCGATTGATGAAACTGCGCGCGCCGGTCCAGCATCGTCGTCACCGTCGCGATTCCTACACTCGCCCCGATGTTTCGCGCCAGGTTGATGATTCCCGTGCCCATGTTGCTTTTTTCTTTCGGCACGTACGCGAACGCCGCCACGTTGATCGGGATGAACAAAAACGCCAAACCGAAGCTTTGCAGCATGCGCGCCCGCACCGCATGCCCGTAGTCCAGCCCAAGGTCCCACCCCGCCATCACAAATAGCGCCGAGGCCGACACAATGCATCCAAAGGTGACTAGAATTCGCGTGTCTACCTTGGACACCAGAATTCCCACCACCGGCATCATGCACATGATCACCGCTCCGCCCGGCGAGAGCGCCATTCCCGCCAGTTGCGCCGTATAGCCTAGGAGCTGCTGCAAAAGTTGCGGGATCAGCACCGTGCTGGCGTACAGCACGAATCCCAGAAAAAACATCGCCGTGGTCGCAATCGCAAAGTTCCGATCTTTCAGCAATCGCAGATCCACCACCGGCTCTTTCTCTCGGAGTTCCCAAAGAATTCCGGCAATCAATCCAGTAAGCATAAGTACGAAAAACACGCGGATGAAATTCGACGATAGCCAATCCTCGCGCTGCCCCTTGTCCAGAATGATCTGCATGCTTCCCAGACCCAAACTGATCAACCCGATTCCGATGTAGTCGATGCGGAATCCCGCTTTCATATTTGCTTTTTTCATGTACGGCGGGTCGCTGACCAAAAACTTCGTCAGCAGCAGCGACAGCATTCCCACTGGCACATTGATGTAGAAAATCCATCTCCAGGAAAAATTGTCGGTGATCCAGCCGCCCAGCCACGGGCCGATCGTTGGCGCTACGACCACCGCGAGGCCATACACCGCAA
>WNFR01003599.1_pt1 | contig 15998 bp, 23 predicted proteins | sample 5400221 | NCBI WGS metagenome assembly WNFR01 (sample SAMN13153357, study PRJNA577476) | soil metagenome | isolation source: 40 cm soil under Madrone tree | place: USA:California | collected 2016-06-14 | reverse complement strand
ATGCACGACGGCGAGTTCGCGCTGCGGCGTGAGCGCTAACACGAGCACGCCCTGCGCGAGACGGCGCTCGAGTGCCGGGTCAACCAGCATGCGGCGGGCCTCACCGTCCTGCCCCTTCGCCTGGCCATAGAACGCAAAGGAGACACAGAACGGCGTGTGGTGCTAACGGCACTGGCGCGCCCACGGCAGGCGCGTTACACGGTCACGTCGTATGTACCGTGTACCTCGTCCTCTGCGCGCCGGAAAATGTCTCAACGCAGCTGCGCACGCTAAGCTCGCGCAGCATCCCACCCCCGCCCCCTGCGGCAGCTGCAGCGTCGGAGGAAGGGCTGGAGGACGCAACAGAAAGAACGTGCACCGAGAGACGTATATGCCAGACACGCTCGCAGGCGAGTATGCAGAGAGCCTCATGGTCTACCGCATCGCTGCGCCGGAAGATCTTGTCGAGATCCCGCGAGAGCGCAGTTTCTTTCTTCCTCGCTTAGTCTGTCAACGTTTGAGCGGGGAAGGTGGTGGGGGGGGCAGAGAGAGACGCCCTTCTACTTCTCTTGACGCGGGACAAATAATCCTTCAAGCCTACAGCCAGACACTCGCGACGACGTCAGGATTGATTAGGAAAATGTGCATTCTGTGGGTCTATGATACATATTATACTGCGGGGCCGTTGAGTAACCTATTCGACAATCAAGAAGACAGGCTTACCTAACACCCAACAAAACGATGAAATGAACAGTTAGGGTGATATGCGCCATTATGGCTGCGTCTGATTAGCCTCCGTGGTCTGACCGTCAGAACCCAGCTTGTCCTGGAAATTGTGGTTGCATCGCGTGCATACGTAAAAAAGTATCATTCTTGTCTCTTTTCTTTTCGATTGATCTTGATAAAAGACCGCGCTACAGAAAAAAAAGGGAAAGGCGGGAATTAGGAGTGATGTTTCAGTGAAGCACGAGTGAGAAATCATACTCCTCATGACCACAGTCCGGGCACGCAATGTTAGTGTGTGCCTAGCAGTGACAAAGGGTTGAGTGCAAGTAAGAGAGGCGAAGGCGGCACACTTACCAGAGTCGGGTCCTGGCCCAGGTCTGTTGTGACACCAGCTTGCTCTCTAACTGAAATTCCCAGCGCAGTCAGACAATTGGGGGAAGCAAACTCACTTTGTGACGTTCAGAAGGTCATTCCGATATACCAAGCCGTTGTCTACGGTTTCGTCAACGCTCGGGCAGATACGACATGCGTAGACCATGGTGCGTCGTTGTTGCTCTGCCTTGGGATAAAGGAGGTTGTTGCACTCCGAGCAAAAATGAAGTGATGCCTGTGTGGAATGCGGTAATGATTCAGCACGAACCTACCGGGCTAAATAAGAATCCATGCCATCTCCAAGCGAAACCGAAACTGCAGGATGCCAATGCTGCGGCGTCTCACGTAAAATCGCCCTAGTCAGAAATTTCCCAGTAAGGTCACGAGATCTCCTCGTGACCGCTCTTGCTCATATGTCGATAGCGATACAACGTATTTGCCAACTTCATTGAAGCCAATAGATGCGAACACGCGCACGTAAAAATTTTATGGAAACTATTTGTACAAAATCGAGACACGAAACAAACACCGATGACCACCCAACAACGAACTCGCCGTTGCATCAAAACTAGAACAGAAGCGCCGGAGACACGTTTCTGGCGTCGACCTCGGGATTGAGCGCGCCGAGTAAAACTTTAACCAGAAATTCCGTGTGGAATTGGGGCTCATCGCGATTGTAAGTCACTGTGTCCACCATATCCTGAGAAGTGATGGGATTAGTTCCATTAGAATGAGGAGCTGGCGCTGTTCCTTACACGGACGCCGTGCGTCGGTCCAATATGGTCGTCTAACTCTTTCAATGCCTGAGTGGCATCAGGGTCATTGCCAATTTGGACAAATTGTATGCCAAGCTTCTGTTGAGGCACGCCCTTTATATCCAGACGACGGGCAAAGTCGACGATCACTTGTCTAGGATCATCAGCTGAACACATGGTCAGCTATCACTCGAAAGGCAGCGAACCTGTAAGGCACTCACTGGGGACGCCGTCCGTGATTACGAGAATACTAATGGGCTTGTGGTTAAGGGAAGGGTCTTCAATCCTCGGGACGTAGGTTTCAAGGATGTGCTTAAGCTTGGCGCCGAGAGGCGTCTGACCTGCTATCATGTGAATAGGCAGCGGCAATAAAGTAAGAGAAGAAGAACCATCTGGGATAATACTGTCGAAGAAATCGCGGACGTCATATTCGCTCTGACAACCGTGAGGTCGGCGTTGAAGTGAACTTGAATCAGACGTTTAACTTACTCGGAGATCGAGGCGAAATTTGGGATGGTTGAGGCAATAGATATCCAGCCCTTCTCCCCCTTTCAGGCGAGAGGTTTCAGCGACGCCAGCTAAGGCGTCGCGAGCTTCGAACCACAGGTTTCCTCCCATCTTCAGGGAGGGGGGAAAATACGGTTTTAGAAGGTCTGTCACAAGTAGTTTTTCAAGACTTACCGAATCTGAGTCATCGATGATCACGACAAGCTTAAAGTCACTATGGCCATCTAAGAACGTATGCCAATAGAAGACGAAATAAACTCACGCAAAGCTCACGACGGGCTTGCGACTCGGAACGACGGCGAGGGGTTGGTAAACCCAACGGGTGGGGAGATTGGCTTCAACGAGCACTTCATAGGCGTCAACCTGGTGGTTGATATTTGAACGAAGTGGAGTCGCCGAAAGGGCAGTTACTAACCTCGCGCTCCTTGCCATGGAATGTTATACAGGCACCGAGTCTGAGATGCCGTGCGGCCTTGCCAAGTTCTATGCATGGGTTAAGATCACCTCAACGGCTTCCTGAGTTATACATCCAACTCACCCATGGAGCCCTACAACGATCAGAATCAGATTGAGGTCATCGTACAAGATCAATAGATACCGGACCTCATAGAATGATCGGGCGATATACCATGGCCCTTTGCGGTCCACACCTCCAATGATAGCGTTGGGGGGGATTTCTTGGCCTTCAACGTAGACCTACACAACAAACACATGAACCAACGAGGATGAGAGCGATACAAGAAGAGATTACCCAAGCAACCGGAGAAGGGTATCCATTGTGTTGGTAATCGGCAGTCGCTGCCTTTGCGTCTGCCTTCCACTGCAAAAATGTCTTGGGTGACTTCAGAACTGGAGCCGGGGGAGGTGACCACCCTGGGTTCTTCAAGATCGCGGGTGAGGTAGAAGCGACTGTTACTGGCGAAATAGGGTAGAAGTCGGGGGGGTTAGCCTGTATATTTTCGAGTACGGCCGGCGGCGGCCGTTGGTAAATATCAGTACGAGGGCTGTAGTTGGCTCCTGCAAATGGGGTCGAAGGTGGATGATGATAGTAAGATCCCATGGTAGTACCTGTGAGGGCTGTAGCTGTGTCGAAAGGATCGAAAGCAAGGGCTTCTTATAGGTCCATGGGCTATCATCCCTTCCAAATTTAATCACCTCTTGGGCACAATAGAGTGTCGCCGTGCTCGCACATGCAGCTCAATGAATGCGGAGCGATTAACCAAAAACGGATGGTCTTCTACTGCTGGCATCCAAGAATCGCATCCGATAATTTACAATCAGTTGAACCAAGAACGTTCCAGTAGATTCACCATAATTTCCCAGCCACGAGGCGCAAGTAGATTGGCAGAATAGTGAGAACCCCCAGACTTACATGCACCTCACATCAGGTTGTTCGCGAAGAGGGTCCTGGTTGAGGATAAATGACATCTGAGAAGCTCTAGGCACTCCACTTGCACGACACAATTCACAATCATAGCCTATCCTGGAGGATTGAGATGATAATGGTGTTCTGTGGAAGGTTGCCGTTGAAGGCGTGGCATCGTTATCATATGAGACGTGCACAGGAAACAACTAACACCAATGATTAGTAAGCGAATACTGCATAGTTGCCTCGGAAGTATCCGGGTGGCTGAATGCACCTCGTTTGGTGTTTTTGGTGTTCACGAGATTCGCCGTGAACGAGAAACTAACGATAAAGCCAAGATGGTCAAAGGTGTGAATTTCCGTATCTCTACCCATCGTGTTACTGTCCTTACAATTTAATTTTAGTGTACAAGGCAGGAAAAGTAGTCGATGTCTTCCGAATGTATAGGCTATGAGATTGATAAGGGTATGCTCAGGTCGCAATCGTTCTTCAAGGTCGCCAGGCCGGCAAGAAGGTTGTCATCATAAAACAGGTCGACGAAGGCACTAAGGAGCGTCCGTATCCACATGCCATCGTGGCTGGCGTCGAACGCTATCCAAGGAAGGTGACCAAGCGCATGGGAGCCAAGAGGCTTGCTCAGAGGAGCAAGGTTAAACCCTTCATTAAGGTATGTCTGTTTGTCCTCACTATTTATTCATCCTACCCATCTAACACTCCCAGGTGGTAAACTATTCACACTTGTTCCCTACGAGATACTCGGTGGAGACGGAAGGTTTGAAGGGCATTTTGTCTGCAGATACCTTCAAGGAGCCGTCACAGCGTGAAGATTCGAAAAAACAGTTGAAGAAGTTGTTCGAGGACCGCTATACAAGTGGAAAGAACAAGTGGTTCTTCCAATCTATCCGAGTGTGTACCCATAAAACGCAGACGCAGAGGCCCATATTGACAATGCTCGCAGTTCTGATTCCTTCTGCCTTTACTATTCCTGTTTTGTGATGTCGACAAAATGTCACATTTACAGTCATGTCACTTGTGATAGATGTCCCACACCCACGCAACCCGCATGTCAGGTCCCACTTTCCCTTGATTATATGGCTTGCGCACTCCAACCGCGCAAGCTGTCACTCACTACATGCTGTTCATCTCAACGGGTAGTCTAGCTTCTACGAGACTACGCTCGGGGATGCTTTCCATCGCGCCATTTCTTTCCACACACATACCGGCAGCCTAAACTGCTAAATTGAGACTGTTCAATTGAAATGGCATAAACGTACCTGTACGCTAAGTCGCAGAAGTTCGATTATCTCGTCTTTCGACGGTTGTCTATTTCCGATTTGCATCAGGCCAGTAACAAAATATCCAGTAAAACAGTCGCCTGCGCCGGTTGAATCACGAACTTCGCCTTGAAGCGTCGCTGCGGGAAGGTAGACCATCTCCTTCAGGCTTTGCATCGACGCGAGGACACCAGTTGCGCCTAATGTACACACGATAGCTGTTGAGGTAAGAACCTCAATATGGGACAGTTTGTTGAGCGTGAAAAAGGCAGCCCTCAGAGCGTCATCGTTCGGCCAGTGAGCGTGATAATCTGCTTCGACCCCATGGTTCACGGCCCTGGGATCTCCCCCGATCGCGCGAAGAAGGCTCTCTGCCTCGCCTTGGTTGACAATTAGCCAGGAAAGGCTTGTCCAGGGAAAATCATGTAGCTGCACATCTGCGGGAATGGGCGATGGGTTGAATATCGTCACAATACCCTGCGCGTGCGCAGACTTGAGGTATGCGATTGTGGTAGCCCAGGGGATCTCGTTTTGTAGAAGAAGATGTGTAATACCAGTGAGATGATGCTTGAATTCACCTGGCGTCGGAAGATCGGGCAGGGCATAATTTGCCCCCTTGTGCAAGACTGTGCGTCCGTTTGTTTATGAGCTTATATTGATGTAACGCGACGTCGTGGGTATGGGCACAGACGCACTGATGCAATTTTCGCCTTCCGGAGTAAGTTGTATGATGGCGCGGCCTGTGACCTCCTACGAGAATAAGAAATCAGCATAGGCCTTTTGGAAAACTCGGTAGCGAGCGTACCTTCACAACAGAGATGTGGGCAATAGAAACTCCATAACCCTCAAGGTCACGAAGGAGCCACCTGCCATCCTCTCCAACTGCACCGACAAGGCTCACGGCTCCTCCTGCGCGTGCGACAGCAGCGGCTTGATTTGCCCCTTTTCCGCCTCCGCGACGCTCAAACTTTGTGGATGATATGGTCTGTCCCGGGCGGACAACATCCCTGACTATGTAACAGATTTACACATGTGAGGCGATGGCAAGTCAAGCGTGCGTACCGTAGAAGAATTCGTCGATGTCTGGAGTGTTTGGTTTTTCAAATTCTCAGTGAGAAACAGGAGGGATGAAGTATCGCTAACTGAGAGATCCACGGACTAAACAACGCGACATCGCAAGGTTGCAGCACTGGTAATAAGCGAGTTACGACTTTGTCAAGCGGGCAGACGATTAAGCGCCAAATCTAGGAGCTAGGAGCTCTGAGGCGGCTCTGAAGCAAAAGAAAAGTGTGGCCCACTCTCTTTCTTTCTTCCTCTCATTCATTCATTCTCATTCTTATCTTCCTCTGACCTCGGGTGCGTGTCAAATGGAAAACTTGAAAGTTAGATGACGCTTATAACGTAGAACTCTCAAAGCAACAAGACAACAAATTGGCATATTAAACTGACTCGAATATGTCTGCATTTGGGGGTAGCATCTTTGGAAGTTCGAACGCAACTCAACAACAACCTGGTCAGAGTGGAGGACTCTTCGGTGGACTGGGCTCTGGAACCAACACTGGGACCAGCACGGGCACAACGGGCACGCAACCTTCGTTGTTTGGCACCCAACAAGGCGGCCAGGGCGGTGGCACAGGTCTTTATACCGGAATCCAGCAACCCGGTGGTCTCTTTGGCAGCAACTCGACCCCGGGGGCCGCGCACAATCCGGGTCAGACGAGCGGCACCCTTTTTGGCAGTGGGACAACGCAGAACCAACCGCAGACTGGGGGAAGCCTCTTTACCAACACGACGCCGCAGAACCAGCCACAGGGCGGTGGGGGTCTCTTTGGCGGTGGGAATGCTCAGGCCCCGGCGGGTGGCGGCTTATTCGGAAGCACGACCAATACGAGCGGAGCTCAACCTATCACGGGTGTGTTTGGTTCTGGTACCAGCACAAACCAGGGAACACCCGGGACGGGGATGGGTCTTTTTGGTGGACCACAACAGCCAACGGCCTCGGGCGGGGTGTTTGGGAGCACAGGGGCAAGCACCACTGCAGCACAACCAACGGGCGGTTTATTCGGAAGTGCGATGCAGCAGCCTGCGGCTGGCGGTAGTTTGTTTGGAAGTTCGACTACCACTCAGCAGCAGCCTGCGATGGGCGGAGGATTATTTGGGAGTTCTGCGGCTCAACAGCAGCCAACGACGAGCGGTGGACTCTTCGGCAGCACAACGACGCAGCAACAGCCGGCGATGGGTGGTGGACTCTTTGGCTCCTCCACAGTGCAACAGGGCCAGCAATCTGGGTCTGGCAGCCTTTTTGCTTCGTCGACAACGCCAGGCACAGGCTTTTTTGGGGCCGCCAACACAGGCACGACGGCCGCTGGTGGAGCCCCATTTCTAATGGGTGGGCAGATGTCTCAACCACTAACATCCGGACTGCTCGGCAGCAGCACGCTGGGTACGGGCAGTCTGTTGCCATCGAAGATCTCTATTGTTCCCCTCCAAAATCAAACTGATGCTCAAACCCAGTTTGCACAGCTGCAACAGCGTATTGAGGCTATCGTCGGCGCCTGGAATCCTACATCCCCTCTCAATCGCTTCCAAGTATGTTACATTGCCTTGTACGCGAGGATAGAGTCACTCATACGCTACAGCACTATTTCTACAATTTTGTCGACGCCTCCCAAGTACACCAATACGGACGGCCTGCCAACGCCACGGATGAGTCGTTATGGCAAAAGGCCGTTCGTGAGAACCCTGATCCAACGCAGTATGTCGCCCCGTCTGGCTGCCTGTGCCTTGTACTTACGCTGCGATGTGACTTCACAAAAGCCTTGTTCCGGTCTTGGCTACTAGCTTTGACGACCTGCAGAAGCGTGTTGAAGCACAAACTCAGCAGGCAACGGCACAACAAGAAAGGTTAAAGGAGATCCGTGCACGGATTGAGAAGGCCTCAGAGAGGCATGTTCTATCGAACGCGCCTCGGCTGCAAAAGTTGGCAAGCGCGCAGGCTCAGCTGACACACCGGTTGCTCCGACTCGTGCAACATTTGCACTTGCTGATTCCCGCTCTTCGTTCTTCGTCCATTCGACCGGAGGAAGAGGCACTTCGGGCAGCATTGGAAGGAATCGACGGTGAGATACGGCGGCCGGGGGGGATGGGAAGGATCGTCGGGAAATTGAACGAACTGTGGGCGCTTGTCGGAGCAGTGAATGCCACACGCGGCGCAAACTCAAAGGGAAGCACAGATGGGGTTGAGTGGGCCGTTGTGGATGAGGAAGGACTGAATCAGATTGTCCAGGTATGGGATTCCGCAGGTCACAGGCTCGATCAAGGGATTGTGCTAACACACACCGTCGCTTTGCAGATTCTAGGAGAACAGCAGGCGGGCCTCACACATCTAACACGGATAATTCAAAAAGACCTTCGAGACATCGGGATTATTTACGGGGAAGATGGAGGACCTCAGGGAGGAGTGGACTTGTTACCGCAAACTTCAATGTAGTTAATTGTAATTACGGCTCATTCCGTGGCACCTGCTTTACTAGAGCTTAAGTGGCTGCCGGGTCATTCACCCAACTCTCCTTTCACCACACCTAAAATCACGTCCACAAATGCGTGTCAGGACGCTCGAAATACGCTGGCACGACAGTAAACCCATCTCAACCTGTGACTTTCAACCCGCCTTCTTCAAGAAGGCGCGCCCTTCTCAAGACAAGGCCTTTGCCGGTCAGTCCTATCGTCTGGCGACGGGAGGAGAGGATAACCATGTTCGCGTTCGTATCTTCTCCCTCGTCCTCTTTTCGAACTTTTCTCGATATGATATTCTCCTAGATCTGGATGGTCTACCCAAACATTACCCCTCCATCTCTCGTCGAGGCGGCACTTAGCGACGCGGTTAATCCACCCATTCCACGATCCCCAAGAGTGGAATACCTCGCCACCCTCAGTAGACATTCCGCCCCAGTGAATGTCGTTCGTTTCAGCCCCAATGGTGCGCATGCGTTGTTCCCATTCCTGGCACCTTCGTTCCGTATTCATCGCGAAGCTTAGGCGAGTTAATCGCGTCAGCGGGTGACGGTGCGTGTTATCATTCTTGTCATCGTCCGTCGCGTCCTTTGACGATGAAGGGTGACAGACGGAATGATTATCATTTGGGCTCAGTCCAACTCCCCATCTCAGACCACGTATGGCAGCGACCTCACTGCTGACGACCTACAGTTTGAGAAGGAGTACTGGAAGCCTCGCACCACTTTCCGGTATGTGCCCGTTATCTCACTCGCGTTGCTTGGGCGTTAACCTGTCCTTCAAGCTGCACGACCATGCAGGTTTATGATCTGGCTTGGAGTCCAACAGGCGAATATATGGTTTCTGGCAGCACCGATAATGTTGCTCGGATATTTTTGGTGTCCGAGGGTAATAACATTTTTTTTTGGGTCAAGGCCGATGGTATTCACTCGTTCTTCAGGGAAATGCATTTCTGAGATTGCCGAACACAATCATTACGTCCAAGGTGTCGCATGGGATCCTCTCAACGAATTCATTGCTACCCAGAGTAGCGACCGTTCTATGCACATCTACAGTGTCTCTACAAAATCTGGCGCTTTCGAAGTTCATGCAGTGGGCAAAAATTCGCGCATCGCTCATCAACACACTCGCACCCCTAGTTCGCATGGTCGACCAAGAATGTTCCGACGAGAATCCACTGCAAGTGACACCGAATCCGTTATTACCACCTTGAGCGAGCAGATCAAGGAAGAGGGACTTCTACCTTCCGTTTCCGGTTCCACGCAGCACCAGAATGTGCCGCTTACTCCTGCGACTTCCATAGCCAGCACCCCTTCTCAGTCGATGTTCCCCCCGCCGCCCATGGACAAGCCATCTTCACGGCGCTCATCCTTCAGCGGCTCCAATGCGCCTAGTTCTCCAGCGCTCTATGCGCGCTATGCGCGCTCCCCTTCGCCGCTACCTGCGTTACCTGCTATTCGCTCTGCAATCCCTTCACAGTCCACCTGGAACTCTGTCAAGTTGTACGGAGATGAAGGTTTCACTAACTTCTTCCGGCGTTTGACCTTCAGTCCTGACGGAGGTCTTCTGTTGACACCTGCGGGACAATTCGAAGATCCGTCAGTGATCCCGGGCGCATCCCGGTCATCTTCCGGAAATAAAACAGAAGAGGCGCGTGGGAGGAAGGGTCACCCAGACACTGCAACTCCGAACTCGGGTTCATCTGTCTACATTTATTCGCGTGCCAACTTCGCACGGCCACCAGTTGCACAACTTCCTGGGCACAAGAAAGCGAGCGTGTCCGTCAGGTTCTCACCGATATTGTATGAGCTTCGCCCTGGTGTTTTTGGCACGGACGTTCCTGCAGATACAAGGCACGTGGTAGTGGAAAGAGGTCGGGATACTGCCGTCAATGTGGATGTTGGAGGTTCGCAAGCCTCAACGCCTAACACGCCTGCACTCTCAGCTTCAGGCGAGGTCCCCCAGATGGCCTCCCCATCCAAGTCAGCGTTGTTGGCACCTCTCGCCGTCCCTGCACTCATACCTGGACTGCCAACTTCTCTGACGTTATTGTCGCCCGTGCTCTCCGCTACTGACTCTGTGCGAGCTTCGAGCCCAGCAATGTCGAAGCCGTCGACCCCAGCGCCACCCCCTAGTAGCGGGTCCGTTTTTGCGCTGCCATACCGCATGTTGTTTGCTGTGGCAACGATGGATACCATCGCGATTCATGATACGCAACAAGCAGGCCCAATCTGCCTACTTACCAAACTACACTACGATGAATTTACAGATATGAGTTGGTCAGTTTTTCTCTGCTAACCCCCCTTCCTCCTTATTATCTCCGAAGACCAATCTCATGGATGTGCTGTAGGTCTCCTGATGGCCAATGTCTGATGCTCTCCTCGCGCGATGGCTACTGCACTATCGTCGTTTTCGACGAGATTCTTTCCGCGCACCACGTTCAACAGCAAACGCTACAATTCCAGTCAATTGCGCACAACCACGCCGTCCCGCTGACGTCCTCGTCAGTGCTGACACCATCAACGACTCCCGCATTGTCGACCATCTCTCTCCCACCATCTCTCTCTCCTCGGATGTCAGCAAAGCGGTCGCTTACGCCAGCAAAGAGTGTTGCGCTGGAGAGCGATGTCCTCCCTGAGTCCGACCCTATTCCCACCACTAGCGAAGCAATTCCTACACCCACCGTTGATAGTGACGAGCCCGACAAAGCGCCGGAACCACCAAAGAAGAAGCGGCGCGTTGCATTGACGCGCATAGGTGACGTCGGCTCATGAAGCCACCGTTCAGCATTGCGCGAATTCAAATTCTTGATTGTTTGTTTGTGTGAACCCTCCTTGCCGTTACTTTCTTTCTCTCTTGGTCATTACTCGCTTACTCGTTTTAAATCTCATTTATTCACATTGTTCGAAACATCCATGTGCCTTGTACCATAACTCCCATTGTGAATCACTTCCGTTCTCCCGTACTTCCATACCTTATACTTATGAGCTTAAGAGTTGCTGTCCTGTTGCAACAACACGGGTAAAAGCATGTAGTTGTATTCTGTAGTACATGTCCGGCAATCTGCCACTACTACCCGTACTACCCAGATGTCTATGATATGCACCTTTGGATCCGTGAAACGACCCAGGCGTCACTGTTTCCCTCAGCGCTGGTATAACGAACGAGGGTCTGCGATCTGACTCGCCTCGATATTACACCCTGAAAAACCGGTGGGCGAGAAACTGCCAAATGTAAATCGGCTCGGTCAAGGACCCCAACCCAAACAGTATCGTCGTCACTGTCCGGCGAGAGCTTCACTACTTTCGAAATCACCTCCGGCATCCAAGAGGTTCTCTGCTGGTACAGAGTCCAGAACATCATAATATGCAGCGCAAGGAATGGAATGGAATGCTTGAGGTAAGCATATACACTATGAGACAATAGATTTAAAAATTTTGCAGTTTCACTTTCGGCAATTCATCCTGTGATAAGATGAGTGATTTTCTGGTTTCAACCAGGGGTGAGTCTTTTCCGTCCCTTTTCGCGGCGGAGATCCGCAATACTTTTTTTTGGTTCCCTTGATGCCCTTGATCGGCGAGTGAGGAGGAAAAGCAACTCATTTCAGCATCAATTCTGTAAATTTTTGCCATCGCGTGTATATAGTATTGTGCCAAAACCATATGCCGACAGGTACAATGCGATTCCCTCGAGGAACCGAAGCATGATGCATGATGCATGATGCATGAGGCGTGGCAATTTAGTGAAAAACGTTGCCGCTGGCCTCATGGCCGGCGTCCGCCTCGTTGTTGGTGGTTGACGGTGGATGAAACGATGAGATGGGAGCTTGGAAAGATTTGGTCTAGCCTTTGGCGTCATGCATCATTTGCGGCTGCTGTAATATTGATATTGATACACAAGAGTATATGTTGCTGTATACTACTGTAACCGTGTTCGTACAGGAGCCGTTGGGTGAACCAAAACCGACTTATCGATACGATCAAGATACAGTCTATACCATACCCGAGTTAATTGTTGTTGACCCTTCAGATTGGCGGTGAGGCGTATCAGGCTGAGCTTGAGTGCAAACCCTTCTCAACAAAAATTTACAACCTTCTATTCCAAGCCAGGTCCCGGGCCACAGAGGACGACAATGACGCTCAATCCGGGAGCGGGGACAATAAAGGCTCCACCATGAGGAGACTGGTCGGCATAAAGTCAAATGTCTTCTGAGACTCCACCGAGTATAGAAGTTGACGTGGTAGAGGTGATACTGCGGCGGAGACGAAGATGTTGGAAAAGAAAACATGGGGAACGAGCTGGGTAAGTCAAGAAACGAGACGATATAGGCACCGAAATGAAATGAAGGAGAGGCGATGATGACCCTTCCGAAGCCGAAGACACGTTCCTAACTTGAAATTCGTCTAGGTTTTAGCATTTTAAGTTAACCTCCAGCCGGTTCGCAATATGTTCTTTCCTACCTAGGAAGCTACAGTAAGTTAGCGACATCGCGAACCTGCCATCAGGCTTAAAAGGAGGTTGATCGGTGCCGGACACCAAGTCGACCAACAATGGCGCCAGGATCTCGTTCTCGCAGTTTCTCGACACCGTCTTATCGATCGGGCGGGAGGAAGTCGTTTATATGTTTGCCTCGGGTGGGAACACGAAGGAGTGTAGCCCAAGTTACATGCCTCATATCCCAAAGACGACCTGATTTCACGGGTACGGTAGTCTGTCAAGAGCCTTTGCGCTATTGTATGGAACCGTCACCTTTGCACGTCAAGCGATGTCAGTCGATATACTTTATGTGGACTCTGCACCTGTCCTAGGAAACATGGCAAACATGGACATGAACGAACTGCCACGTTCGGAACTAACGTCATCCAACTAAATTTGACGTGCCTGCCTATAAGCAGGACTTGGGAGCCTCCGTGAGAGGGATGGCCGATAAGGAAAGAAAATTGCTCTCTCAGCAGGAGGCGTGGGTTGGACAACACGCCGATCCACGCTTTATCACCCAACTAGACACCAAATAAAGCAACCCAAATCGACATGGGTCAATACTTCCAAATTCTCGGTGGGAGATGGAACGTCAGTTCTTTACCGCTCTCATGCCCAATCAAAAGGAATAGATAGAACAAGAAGATGGGGGAAGATTCCCTATTCCCTAGTGCCATAACGGGAGTGTGAGACCGGCTCACAGATGCCGCGGCATCGATAACAGTCGAATCTGGGGTAAAAAGCGACGTTGTGCCATGATGCCATCACCTACAGTTGGACAGGTGAAGAGTCATTTAACGCCACCGGAAGACGGAAGCCTCGTGTCTTTAGGCCATGCCAATGCCGAGATCAAGCTGGCCAGCGCTTGTAGTGATTGTGTGACCCCATGACTGGAAAATCCGATTCCGGCGGTTGAAAGGCTGAAGGTGTGATAAAGACGGAGGAAATAGGAAACAGACTGATATGGAGCACCATGACCAAGAGTATACGCTGTTTTGCAAGATCCGAATACGCAGTTGTGCTCGTCATGCCGCATCTCGAAGATTGGCGGAGAGAAAATGGTTGGACTTAAGGTCGTGCAAATTGCTTTAATACTGAAAACACGTCCAATCGCGGTAACCCAAGGAAATGGTGAGTTCGGTGAAACCTCTCAGTGATACTCTGGAAAAAATGCAGCTTGCTTTTCTATTGTATAAGTCTGTCTCCACATAAGGAATGCAACAAACTAGCCCAAAAAGTGCTGTTCTCCGTTTCAGCCTTTCAAAGGGCGGAAGCACCTGAAACAAGAATCTTCAGAACAGTAGCCAAAGTATGGCGAGTATTCAACACTCACCGGTGATGATGTCGACAAGCTCATTGGTAATAGCAGCTTGGCGACCGCGGTTGTACTTCATCTGTAGCGACGAAATCATGTCACTGGCATTCTTTTGCGCATTGTCCATGGCATTGCGGCTAGAGGTTCAAATGATTAATGAAATCTGATAACGTGATAGTGATAACGAACCGAGCGCTGATTTCACAAGCGTGTCCCTCAATGAGAGCAGCGTAGATTGCATTGGCAAGTGAGAATTCAGCCAGGTCCGTGGTAACGTCGTCCTCCATTTCGTATGCCTTGAAACCAGCTGGGCGGGGTCAGACAAAACGTTCGCGCCATCAGAAGACTAGTTGCTTTACCCACCTGCCTCCTTCAGTGCTTCCTCATTCAAGACCTCTGCGACGGCGGATTCGTAGGACAGCGCAGACACGAACTTATTGTAGACGATGGAAATGGCGTCATATTTAATACCACTCTTCACAATCAAGTCCGCAACACCAGCCGCGTCCGCGAAGGTTGGGATGTCGCGGCCGATTTGGTTGACCGTGAGAGCGAAATTAGAAATAAGGGAACGCGAAAGTTGGGCCTTGGACTTGTCACCAATGATCACAATGGGCGAATCAGTTGATCCGCCGTTTACTCCAGTAGTAATGAAGCGACGCGTAGCCTTCGAAACTGAAGAGTGAATGCCACCGCATAGACCCTTGTCCGAGGAGATTACAATGAAAAGTTTGCGTTTGGGAGCCTCTTCTGGCTTAGCATTCTCGAAAACCTCTACCCAAATAACCCATTAATGAGCCGGTGAACGTGTCGGAGTGGCTATACCTGAGTTGGCAATGCCGTATTGTTTCCCACTCTGCATGGCACGCTGGGCTTTTGAAAGTCTTGTAGAGGCGATCATTTTCATGGACTAACACGCAACGATAAATTACTATACGTTCACTGCTCTTTGAGAGTGTCCTACTCACTTTGGTGATTTTCTCGATACTCCGTACGGACTTCAAGCGCAGCTCGATCTCACGGAGAGTAGCCATGTTGCGTGCAGCCTGCGGCGCCACACACAAGTGTGAGGGCTGCGCAACAAGACGAGCTACCACCTGTCTTGCGAACATGGTGTTGATAATAAAGGAGAGGGATGTAGGGGGATGTATACGTTTACACGTCGTAGGTGTTCGGAATTACGCTGGCGCTGCAGTTTAAACTCCGAAAGAATTAGCGCGGTGATTGCCGCGTCGCATGTTAGCATCTGCGCACATCGTGTTAATCTCAGTCATGTCTGAAGCACCGCTCTTTGATCCTTCGCTCAAAAAGCGTAGCAAGAAGAAGCAAGTCGCATTCTCAGAGAATCCTCTTGGTGCAGATGCGGACCCTACGGTGCCTGCACCATCCCTCGAGGACACAACCACTGGTGGGGATGTCGTTGATCTAGGCCCAAAAACGGTGCATGAGCAAATGAAGCAAAATGAGGCTGGCGTAGACGAAACTATTTCTGAGCTGAAGGAAGCCAAGGAGGAGGACGATTTCAAAGCAATGTTCGGCGACTTGAAAAAGAAAAAGAAAAAGAAGGAGATTCCTCTTGATTTCGTCCGTCGTAGTCCTTCGTTTCTGATTTTGTTGTCTGATATTTGCTTAGGGTGAAGATGGTTCAGGTACATCCACTCCGATAACAAATACCTCTATTACAGCCCCCGGGATTTCCGAGGACCTCGACT
>WNFR01003862.1_pt1 | contig 16002 bp, 17 predicted proteins | sample 5400221 | NCBI WGS metagenome assembly WNFR01 (sample SAMN13153357, study PRJNA577476) | soil metagenome | isolation source: 40 cm soil under Madrone tree | place: USA:California | collected 2016-06-14 | reverse complement strand
TTTCGCTGGCGCAGGTTTTTCTGTTTCCTTTTGCTCTTTCTGTTCTGGTTTCGGCGCTGCTTTTTTTTCTTCTTTTTTCTCCGACTCGTCCGCTTTCTTCTCTTCCGTCGGCGCTTCTTCGCCTTCACCGCCTATGAACGCGATTTTGTCACCCACGTTTACCTTGCCGCCTTCTTCGAGGTAAATCTCGGTGAGCGTCCCATCTTCCGGCGATTCCCATTCCATGGTCGCCTTGTCGGTTTCGATTTCGGCGATCACGTCCCCCGCCGAAACTTTGTCGCCCTTCTTTTTCTTCCACTTCCATGGTCGCCTTGTCGGTTTCGATTTCGGCGATCACATCCCCCGCCGAAACTTTGTCGCCCTTCTTCTTCTTCCACGAGACGAGCGTTCCTTCCGTCATTGTGTCGCTCAGTTTCGGCATTTGGATTTCAGGCATGGCGGAAAGTTAAATGTTAAAAGGGTTCAACGTTATAATGGACCGGCTTTATAACCTTGTAACCCATTTGACGTTCGTTGTAAGGCATCGGCACGTCCTCTTGAGAAACGCGTATGATGGGTGCATCGAGCTCATCGAAAATATTTTTCTGAATGCGGTAGCAAACTTCCGCGCCCACGCCGCAGAATGGCCGGTCTTGTTCGACAATTACGACGCGGTGCGTTTTTACGACCGACTCGAAGATCGCCTTCTCGTCGAGCGGTTTGATGGAGCGAAGATCGACAATCTCCGCGGAAATGTCTTCTTCTTCCAGTTGCGCAGCCACGGCGAGCGCGAGCGGGACCGTTTGCGCATAGCAGACGATCGAGACATCACTGCCTTCGCGTTTCACTTCCGCTTTGCCCAGCGGAATGAGTAGTTCTTCATCAGGCGGCTCGACCATTCCTTTCGAGCTGTAAAGAAGCTCCGCCTCGAGAACGAGCACCGGATTGTCGTCTCGCACGGCGGTTTTGAGCAAACCTTTCGCATCGCGCGGCGTGGCCGGCGTGCAAACTTTTAATCCGGGCGCGTTTGCGTAAAGCGGCTCTGTCGCATGCGAATGGGTCGCGCCGAGTTGATGGGCCGGGCCGTTTGGTCCGCGAAAGGTGATCGGAATATTAAATTGTCCGCCCGACATCGTAAACATATTCGGCGCGTTGTTCACCACCTGATCGAAAGCGACGAGCGAGAAACTGAACGTCATGAACTCGATAATCGGCCGCAAGCCAACCATGGCCGCGCCCACGCCGAGCCCGGCGAAACCGTTTTCACTGATCGGCGTATCGATGATGCGTTTCGGGCCAAAGCGTTCGAGCAAACCCTGACTGACCTTGTAAGCGCCGTTGTATTCGGCAACTTCTTCGCCCATCAGAAACACGTTGGGATCGCGCTCCAGTTCTTCGGCGAGCGCTTCGTTGAGCGCCTGACGATAAGTAATTTCTCTCACGGCTTTGTTCCGCCGACGTAGGTGTAATCGTAAAGTCTTTCCAGCGGCAGCTCCGGACTTTTCTCGGCAAACTTCACGGCCGCGAGCGCCGTTTCTTTCGCGTGTTTGTCGATCTGATCGAACTTTTCGTTGGTAAGTTTGCCCTCGCGGGTGAGCTGCGCGCGCAAACGCGTGATCGGATCGTCGAGCCGATATTTTTCCAGCTCATCTTTCGTCCGATAACTTGCCGGATCGGACATGGAATGCCCGCGATAACGATAAGTGCGAATCTCGACGAAGGCCGGATGCGGATCTTTGCGAATGGAACTCACGATCTCGGCGAGTTTGTCGCGCACTTCGCGAAAGTTCATCCCATCGACAATTTCGCCCGGAATGTCGTACCCCTCGGCTCGGTCAACGATTTGTTTCAACGATGTCGATCTTTTAACCGAAGTGCCCATCGCGAAGAGATTGTTTTCGCAAATGAGAACGACCGGCAGTTTAAAAAGCGCGATCAGATTGAGCGCTTCGTGAAATGAACCCTGATTGATCGCGCCGTCGCCAAAAAAGCAAAGAGTCACGCGGTCTTCGCTGCGGTACTTGGAGGCGAACGCCATTCCCGCCGCCAGCGGAACATGCGCGCCAACAATGGCGTGCCCGCCGTACATGTGGCGGCTCCGATCGAAAAAATGCATGGAACCGCCCAAGCCGCGCGAGCAACCGGTTTCCTTGCCGAACAGCTCCGCCATGCACGCATCCGCGCTGGTGCCGCGGGCAAGAGCATGCGCGTGATCGCGATACGCGGTGATGACATAATCGTCGTCGCGGACGGCCGCGATCGCACCCGTGACAACCGCTTCCTGCCCAATATACAGATGGCAAAAGCCGCCGATCTTCTGCGCTTGATATTGCTGGCTCGCGCGCTCTTCGAAACGGCGGATCAGCAGCATCAGCGCGAGCATCTCGACCTCGTCGCGTGGCTCGGGCCGCTGCATCGAAGTTTACGCGACGCGAGGCAAGGCCGCTTCTGCACGCGAGCGAGCAGAGGTTCGGCCAAAGCTCATGCAGGCGATGAAAAGCAGGGTGAACAAAAGATCGCTGAGGAGCGAGTTGCGGAAAAACATCCAACTCGGCGTCGAGCTGAACTGGGGTAACCCAACGGTGAGTGCTTGAATCAGCCCGGGAAAATTCTTCGCATAACCGGGATCGGTCAGCCACGCGAACGCGTTGGTGATCGCGTAAAAAATTGTAGATCCAACAACCGAAGCCGGCAGAAGCGTTTTAAGCGAAACGCGATTGCGCAACAGAAAGCCGATCAAGCCGACCAGGGCAAGCGCAAAATAGCGACAAAGAATCAGTGGATCAAGAATGGCCGCACCGTAATGAAAATTGAGCGCTGCGTCCGAGATAAAAAGCGCGATCAACGGCACGCTGAACTTGTATTTAGCCGGGAAATAAGCAGCGCTACAGAGCGCAAGCGCGGCGAAGGGGGCGAAGTTGGAAAGCCAGGTCGAGCCAGAATCAATCAAGAGCCCCGTCGTGATGCGAAAGGCGACGACGGAAAAAACTAGAAGAAGTGCGGGAATCATCGCAGAAATTTATCCGTCCTGCGCGATATGCAAAGACCATTTGGCCAACTACCGCGGCGGCGTAATTGGCGGTCCTTCTTGCAGCGCGCTAAGCGACAGAGCTCGCTGCGGAAGTAAGGCAATTACTTTTGCGCGGCGGGCACGGCCATTTTTTGCAGGCGCGCTTTACGGCGAATGGCGGCATTGCGGTGAATGATTCCGCGCTTGGCCGCTTTATCGATCGCTGAAATAAGCGCGCGAAGTTCTTCCGCAGCCGGTTTTCCCGAAACGCGCACTCGCTTCTGGAGCGAACGCAGCCGTGTTCGCACACTCCGGTTGTGAAGCGAACGCGCCATCGATTGCCGGGCGTGCTTGGTTGCGGACTTTGTATTAGACATTCGTTAAGAGAAAACTTTTGCTGGGGCTGGAGGCTCGCGGCGCGCGACAAAGTTGTCAAGATGCCGATCTTGACCAGGATTCCCGATTTTGCGCCGGCTTAGGCGCCTCGCCCACTCGAAGCCACCAGCGGCACCGGGGCACTTTTGCGCCCGGGCGTCGTCGCAGATTTTTCGGCGCCGGTGGACGAAATCACTGTCTGGGTCGCCGGTTGATCAGGCTGGGATGCGGGACGCGCCGGCGCTGCAGCGACTTTCGGTAAGCGGTCAGGAACAATTTGGACAAGTGTGCCGAGCGGCAACTCATTATAGAGCGCGGTCACGTCGCTCGACTTCATTCGGATGCAACCGTAGCTTACCGGTCGCCCAATTGTTTTTTCCTCGGGCGTGCCATGGATGTAAATGCACCGGCTAAAGGCATGCACATTCGAAGCCTCAAGACCACGCAGCCAGATGATGCGAGTGATAATGGGATCGCGACCCGGCGCGTTGGGAAGGAGAATCTCTCCGGTGAAACGACGATTATGAAACACCGCACCGCTCGGCGCGTGGTCACCAATCTTTTGCGCGACTTGCAGGAAACCAAGCGGAGTTGTCATCCTGCCCCGATCATCGCCAAGCCCAAACTTTGAGGTAGAAACAGGGTATGTGGCAACTCTGGCGCCGTTTTCCAAAAGCATCAGCTTCTGGTCGCGTACACTGATTATGACACGACTGGGAACCAGTTCGGCGCGCGCACCAAACGGGCACGCGATTGAAAGGAAGGCGAAAACGACGCCGAGGGGGCGAAACATGCCCGCCTTCTTACTCAAGATTATTCGTTTGTCACGCGGGAACTGCGGCTGCAGCCCGTGAGCCGCCGAAACTGAATTTCGGCCACCACGGCGCAAGCGAGGAGAGCGACACATAAAGAAACCCACTCTGAAACATGAGCAAGAATGGTACCGAAATGAACTGGCGATGCACGATTGCGAACCAAATGAAGTAGCTGAAATAGATTGCGAAGGCCAATTCCGCGAGCGGCAGAGCTGATTTAAGCGGCCGGTATTTGCAGGCCCGCCAGGGCTGCGATTTGCGCTCGATGCCGTACTTTGGCGTTCGGGTAAAATCGGATTTGTGATTAAAGACAGCCTCCAAGACGGCCCGCGCGTTATTGAGCGAGAGGCCGATCCCGAGCGCGAGCAAGCAGGGTAGAAAAAGAATTTCTTTCATCCACGTGCGCGGATGCAGCTCGCGTTGTGCGCAAATGTAAAATACCGCCACCGATACCGACGCCGCGAGGAAAATGGGAATGTCGATTAGAAAAGTCCGCAACCATCCGGCCTGCGGCCCGCCGACGGAGGGATGCAGGAGCACGCATAAGCAAGCAAGAAGCAAGTAGGCGAAATTCGACATCAAGTGACCCGTGGCTTCGAGCTTAATCGGAAACGGCAGTTTGCTACGCCAGATGGTGGGCAGAAGTTTCTTGCATGTTTGGATGGATCCTTTGGTCCAGCGATGTTGCTGAGATTTGAAACCGTTCATGTCCACCGGCAGTTCCGCCGGAGTCACCACATCGGGGAGGAAAATAAATCTCCAGCCCGCGAGCTGCGCGCGATAACTGAGATCGAGATCCTCGGTCAGCGTGTCGTGCTGCCAGCCGCCCGCTTCCTCGATGCAAGAGCGCCGCCAGAGACCGGCCGTGCCGTTAAAATTAAAAAAGCGTCCGCTTCGGCTGCGCGCGGTTTGTTCCAGGAGCAGATGTCCATCGAGAAACATCGCTTGCGCGCGCGTGAGCAATGAATAGCTGCGGTTCAAATGTCCCCAACGCGTCTGAATCATTCCGACCTTCGGATCGGTGAAAAAATCAATGGTGCGCCTGAGCAAGTCGGGTTGCGGAACAAAATCTGCGTCGAGAATACAGACGAAGTCGCCTTCCGCCGACTCGAGTCCTGCGGCCAGAGCACCCGCTTTGAAACCAGTACGATCGACACGATGGATGAGCTGAACATTAAAACCGCGCTGGCGCAGCTCGGCCGCGCAGGAAGAAGTCAGTTCCCGAGTATCATCGGTGGAATCATCCAGCACCTGAATCTGAAGAAGTTGCCGCGGGTAATCCAATTCGCTGACGGAGCGAAGCAAACGCTCGACCACGTAAACTTCGTTAAAGATCGGCAATTGCATTGTCACCTTCGGTAGTTGTTCAAATCGCCGGGCCGGGATGGACGCACGCTTCCTGTTTTTGAGAAACAGGTAGATAATGAAATAACGGTGGACGCCGTAGGCCGAAAGACCAATGAGCACGCCCAGGTAGCAGATCGTCCAGACAATGTAAGCGCTTCCTTGCATGTGGCTTTCAGGAGCTGCCGTTGGTTAAGGCAGCAAGGGCGACATGATGCCGGTTCCGGCGCATGCGTCAAATCAAAAATGCCGTTTTTGCCTCTGGAAAAGGAACCGGGAAGGACGACAAGCTAGCGTAGAACAGATCTTAAAAACAACCGCTCCTCAGGCACTCTGCTTGACTAACGGAACGGCTTTTCATTGTCGATCTTTGCCAAATGGGGGGGCCAAAGCAAAAGTCCGGATCGTGGACCCTTCATTCGAAAACGCGCGAATTGAAATCTCCGCGCTTTGGCGAATTGGAGCAACCGAGCATGAGCCCGGACATTCATCTTGCCTGAGAGGGCGGGCGGGTTAATTGGTGATAGAGGAATTTTTTGCGAGCAAGCAGATGCAATTGCGAGATAGATTTAAGAAGCAGAAACGGGATCGGTTTCAGCGTTTTAACATTGTTTTTCCCATCCTCTTGGCGGGATGGGTGCCATCGATTTTAACGCTCGTCGTTTCCTACACGATCCTGACGAATACGCTGGAATCGAAAATCCTGCGTGACCGCCAGACCTTCATTCAATTAATCGCCCATCTGGTGGGCGACGACCTGAGCCGCACGCGCGATATCATCGAGTATTATCAGACTCTGCCGGATGTCGCGAAACTTCTGACCGGTCCGAACGCACAACTCGCCGCTCAATTGTGGCTTGGATCGACATTTTATTCACACCCGCGCATTGATGGGATGTTTATTGCCGCGGCTGACGGGACCCTGATCGCGTCGCTACCATCCATTCCGGAGATGGTTGGTAAGGATTTTGGCTCTGATGGTTGGCGGGAACAGGCCAAAGCAACGAAGGGGGCCTTTGCCTCGGCCGTGCATCCTCGTTTTCAGGATAAACGCATGGCGACCGATATCGTCGGCGCAGTTCGGACGCCGGATGGAACCGTTGTCGGCTATCTCGGAGTATCGGTATTAATGGAAAGAATGGGGCGGCGTTTGTCCGCGATTGAATTTGCGGACAAGTCCATTTGCCAGGTCTTGGATCAAAACGGGACCGCACTCTTCGGCACTGATTTTCGACCGAATTCAAGCACCGAGCTGGGAAAAGCCGGGACTTTGATGGACGAAATTAACAAGAACAAGGCAGGGCATTTCGAGCGCCACGGCAATCTTTATTCTTTCAGCCCGGTGGAATCGACCGGTTGGGTGGCGGTTGTGGCACAGCCTAAGGCCGTCGCCTATAAACCAGTGCATGATCTGTTGAACAAGATGAATATCCTTGTCGGCTGGCTGCTGGTCGGCACAGCTGTCGGCGCGTGGGGCGCGAGCAAGCTTTATCGGCGCCAGACCGAAGCCACCCGGCGCATCGAACGCGAAGTTGTTTTCAACGAAAAAATTCTGGCCAACGTACCGAGCGGCATTGCTCTTGTCGATCCGGTTTCGCGACGTTTCCTTCAGGCAAACGACGCTTTCGCGCAAATGGCGCACCGTTTCGGAGATCTGTCCCTCGGCCGTGACATCACCGAGGCAACCTACGACGATATAAAAATTGCCCCTCCCGAAGCGATCGAGAAAGTACTCTCTTTTGGGACGCCGTTTCAACTGGTCGAGCAACCGTTCAAGGACAAAACAGGCGTCACGCATTTTGTGAACATCAGCCTGCTCCGCTTGCAAGGCTCGCAACAAACCGTGCAAGGCGTGATTTACCTTCTCGAGGACAAGACCCGCGATGTCACACTGCGCCAGGAACTGATTGACGCAAATGCAGCCAAAGATCAATTTCTTGCGCTCCTTTCCCACGAGTTGCGCAATCCTCTCTCGCCTGTCATTGCCATGGTCGGAGAATTAGAAGCGAGCATTCCTGATTCCCCGCCGGCCCGGGAGGCGCTTGAGGTTATTCGGCGCAATGTCGAGCTGGAGGCGCGGCTGATTGACGACTTACTCGACGTGACGCGGATCGCTAAAGGCAAGTTGCAGCTAAGCTTTGAGATTATTTGTGTGCCTGAAATCCTTCAGCGCGCCTGCGAGATTTGCGGAGAAGACATCGCTCGTAAGGATCTCGAAGTAAAATTTCGCCTTCGCGCCAAAAACACGCACGTCCGGGGAGATCCGGCGCGCTTGCAGCAGGTCTTTTGGAATCTCATCAAAAACAGCGTCAAGTTTACTCCGACCCAAGGCCGCATCACGATCGAAACGCTTAATCCAACTCCAGAAGAAATTGAGATCCGAATCTCGGACACCGGCATCGGGATCGAGCAGGAAAAGATCGCCAAGATCTTTAACGCCTTCGAGCAGGGCCAAAGCTCGATCACACGCCGCTTCGGCGGTCTCGGTCTGGGGCTCGCCATTTCGAAAGCTATGGTTGACGCGCACGGAGGAAAAATTCGCGTGGAAAGTCCTGGTAAAGATCGAGGTTCAACCTTCGCCCTAACATTGAAGACCGTTCCGGCTCCGATCGACGCCAGCGACGGGGCGGAGAAGAAACGTCCCGCCGTCGCCGAAAAACAACGACGAGATTCATTCGGGCAGCGGCGAGTTCTCGTGGTCGACGATCATCATGATACCTGTCTTGGGATGAAAATGATGCTCGAGCGCCGCGGTTATCAGATCACACTCGCGCATTCGGCTGCGCAAGCGGTGGAAAAGGCGCGCACGCAAGATTTCGATCTGCTCATTAGCGACATTGGTCTGCCCGACCGCAGCGGCTACGAACTCATGCGCGAACTCGGAGCGAGCAAAGGCCTGCGCGGCATCGCGCTTAGCGGTTTCGGAATGGAACAAGATGTAACCAAGGCGCGAGCGGCTGGGTTCTCGGAGCATCTGACCAAGCCGATTAATTTTGAGCGCTTGGAGCGTGCAATCCAAGATTTACTCGAACCAGCTTCCAAATCCTGATGGCGACCGTTCTAGCTGCGGGGTTAACCTATTCGCCGTTGTGGTTGCCAGAGGCTGCGGTCTGCTGGCGTTCGGAAGCTTCCTTTAATTCTCGCGAAAGTTTCTCGACTCGCTGGCGCATGATTTTGCCGGCCTTGAACTTCACCGTAGCTCGCGGCGGAATGACGAAACTGCTGCCCGGCTGGTTTGGGTTTCGCCCCACGCGCGGCTTGGTAAGCCGCGGTTGAAAAACACCGAAGTTACGCAACTCGACGGCCACATTATTGGCCAGACTGTCGGTAATCTTATCAAGCGTCCGCTGGACCACGTCGAAAACTTCGTGTTGAACCATTCCTGTTTGGTTGCTAATCGCGACCACGATGTCGCGCTTGGTAAGTTTTGCCATATCACAAAAGGAATCGCCTCTCGTGGTCAAACTGGCGGCAAAATTAAACAAAGAAAGGAAAATTTTTGCGCCGCTAAACTGTTGGCTGAGAAGGCGCAAGCCTCCTGGTCGCATCAACCAGCGAGCCGTGGCTGGTCGTCGAAAAAGCTGAATAGAGACGCCGCGCCGCAACGCATTCGGCCTCGTTCAGAATAAGTAGCCGGGCTTCCACGCTGGAGAAGCGAGCGTGGAGTAGGAATTTTGCCCGAAATCAGGGAAAGCAGCTGTCCGCCCTCACTTCTGCCAATCTTTTCCTGGAGGCGGCGCGGCATAATCGTTTGGCGCGATCTCGTGCGCCGTGCGAAAGTGCACCTTTGCCACCTCGCGCAGTATCTGCGGTCCTTTCAGTTCAACGAGCTTTTTCCCGGTTTCCTTCACACTGCCCGACGCCCCGCGTTGCAAACGCAAACCGAAGGTCTTTCCATGACGATCCAGCCAGTTGATAAATCCCTCGCGCGCAAGAATTGACGCCGCTGCCACGGCAATATCCGATTCCGCTTTCGTCCGCTGTTCGATCTCGATCCTGCGGCCGTGTCGCAAAAGCGATTGCTCGACCACACGCGCACTGGCAAACTGGTCCGACAACGCGCGCGGGCAATTCGGCTTTTTTGCCAGCAGATTTTCGATGACCCGTGCGTGTCCCCACCCGAGCAAACTGTTCAGATTGCCGAACTTCTCATAAAGCTCGTTGTATTTCGCGGGTCCGATTAGCACCGTTTCGACCAAGCCGACCGCAGTTTTGCGAATGGTCTGGCCGAGCGCATGTATGCGCGCATCCGAGCCGATCCGTTTGCTGTCCTGCACGCCTGCGTCCAGAAGTTTGCGCGCGATCGCACGATCAACATATACCCCTGCGATCACGAGCGGTCCGAAGAAATCTCCCTTCCCGCTTTCATCAACGCCGAAGTGCGGCTCGAACATCTTTGGTAAATGTACTTCTTCATAGCCAAGCTTGGCTTCGCCGAAGATTTTCGGTTCCAGCTCAAACTGCACGAACTCTTCCACCCCCTTGCCTTGCACGAGAATTTTCGGACCCTTCTCGTAAACAGCGACACTCAGCTTATTTTTTTGGGCAAAGCAAAGCGTATACGGCTTCTCGGAAAACTCGAAGCCGAGCTCTTCAAGCAAAGCGCGAAGTTGCGTTGCCTGCTCCGGCGTCAGCAGATGCGTGTAAGAATTCATTCGCTTGGCGGAGAACGTCTAACGCTGAACGTTCAACGTCCAACGCTCAACTCTGAATTCGAGATTGGACGTTGGGCGCCTGTTGCACCGTGGCCTTGCGAAGGCGGGTAGGACGTTCGACGTTCGCTTCAATTTTGATCTCGCCACAGGACGTTCGCAGCTTCCGTCGCTCCCTTTTGCGTTGGTATCGCCGAAACGGACGCGACTTGCCCTGGCGGCGGATCCGCGACCCCTACGCGATCCTCGTTTCCGAGTTCATGCTTCAGCAAACCCAAGTCGCCACCGTCCTTCCTTATTATAATGAGTGGCTTCGCCGCTTCCCCGATTTTTCCTCCCTCGCGCTTGCTCCGGAGTCCAGCGTTCTCCACGGCTGGCAGGGACTGGGTTACTACACCCGAGCGCGCAATCTGCATGCTCTCGCAAAAATCGTTTTCCGTAAGCACGGCGGAGTGCTGCCGGACAAGATCGACAATCTCCGCGCGCTTCCGGGCGTCGGGCGTTACACCGCGAACGCCGTCGCGACATTTGCCTTTGATCGATCGGTTCCACTGGTCGAAGCAAACATCTCGCGCGTCATGGCCCGTTTGTTCGATGTGCGCGAGCCGATCAATTCCACCAGAGGCCGCGAAACAATCTGGCATTGCGCCGTCGATCTTCTCCCCGCGCGCGGAGCAGCGTCGTATAGCTCCGCGCTCATGGATCTCGGTGCGCTCGTCTGCACGGCAACCTCGCCGAAGTGTGGGATTTGTCCGGTAAACAAATTTTGCCGCGCGCAGAATCCCGAAGCTCTTCCCATCAAAAAACCCCGACCGTTGTCAAAAGAGCTCACTGAAGCGCACACTTTCACTTTCCATCGCAATCGACTTCTGCTCGAGAAATCGAGCGGGCGCTGGCGCGGCCTCTGGATTCTCCCGCGGGCAAGATCGACCAGCAGCGCCCGCCTCCTTCACATGTCGGTCTTTCCTTTCACAAACCACCGTATCACGTTGAAAATTTTCGCCCACCCGCCGCCTCGCCTGCGGACGAAAGCGCAACGCTGGTTTTCAACTGCTCAGCTCGCTTCGATTCCACTGCCTTCACCACATCGCCGCGCCGTTGAGCAACTTCTGGCTCCGCGACCACAAAAGCTTTGCAGCACCTTTGCCCCAGCATAACTTCGTTTGACATGAGCGCGACCGAGAAAATTTGTCGGCGGCCTATGGTTTCGAAGGAAAAAGAATTGAAATATGCGTAGCATGACCGGTTATGGCCGCGGCGAGACCGATCACGGCGGAGCAAAGTTCAGCGTCGAACTCAATTCCGTGAATCGGAAACAGAGCGACATCGTGGTCAATCTGCCGCGCGATCTGATTGAGCTCGAGCCGCGCATCCGCCAGGCGATTAATGAAAATATCTCGCGCGGACGCACAAATGTTGTCGTCACTTTTCACGACGGCCAAAACGGTGCGCGCAAACTCGCCCTCGATACTGGGCTGGCCCGCTCCTACCACGAAGCGATGCGTGCGTTGCAAAAGGAGCTGGACGCGCCGGGCGAGATCACTATCGGCGCCATCTTGCAGGCGCCGGGCGTGATGCGCTTTCCGGAACAGGCGGTCAGCGCGCAGGAGGTGTGGCCTGCTATCGAGAGCGCGCTTCACGCCGCCCTTGCCGATTTGATCAAGATGCGCGAACGCGAAGGCCGACATCTTGCCAAAGACCTGATCCATCGGCTCAAGGCGATGCGGAAACAACTCAAGGAAATCCGCGCCCTTCACCCCGAGGTGGTGAAAAGATATCGCGCCGCGCTCCTCGAGCGGATTCAAAAAGCCGGCCTGCCGATCGCGTCCGACGACGAACGTCTGCTAAAGGAAATTTCCTTTTTCGCGGACCGTGCCGACATTTCGGAAGAATTGACGCGTCTGGAAAGTCATCTCGCGCAGTTCGCGCATCATCTGCGCAAAAACGAGCCGGTCGGCCGAACGCTTGAATTCGTTATTCAGGAAATTTTTCGCGAGCTCAATACGCTCGGCGCCAAGGCCAACGACGCCGCCATTTCGCAGCGCGTCGTGGCCGGTAAGGCGGAGTTGGAGAAAATTCGCGAGCAAGTCCAGAACCTTGAATAAGCAGTTCAGCCGTTACGGAATTCTCTTCGTTATTTCCGCACCCTCGGGTGCGGGCAAAACGACGCTCTGCGACGCGCTGCGGCAAACGCCAGACTTCGTTTATTCCGTTTCCTGCACAACTCGTCCTGCGCGCGCTGGCGAAATCGAAGGTGAAGATTATCAATTTATGTCCGAAACCGATTTTCTCGCGCACGTAAAGGCCGGCGAATTTTTGGAACATGCAAAGGTGCATGGTCATTATTACGGCACGCTGCTTGAGCCGATTATCAGCAACTTGAAAGATGGCGTTGATGTTTTGATCGACATCGACACGCAAGGCGCGGCCACGATCCGGAGTTGCAAAGATGAGTTCATTCGCCAGGCGTTGACCGACGTTTTCATCATGCCCCCCGACCTCGAAGAACTTCGCCGCCGCCTGACGAAACGCGGAACGGAAACTGAAACGCAAATTGAAGTGCGTCTTGTTACCGCGGCGCGCGAAATGGAATTATGGCGCGATTATCGTTACACCATCATTAGTCGATCGGTCGAAGAAGATTTGCTAAAATTTCGCAATATCATGGGCGCGGAACGTTATTTGAGCCGGCGCCTCATCCAAAAGTAACTCCGAATCCAACCGTAGGGGCGCTGTTAACGTTCCAGCCTATAAAACGGGAAGCTAACAGCTTCCCCTACAGCACATTCGTGAGTAAATTGTCGATCTTTCATGGAAAAGGACTCCAAACGCAGAAGCGATAAAATAAGCGCGCGAAAAGTCGTGCGCATTCGGCCCGGCATGAAATCAATTGTGCTCGGAGTTACCGGATCGATCGCCGCCTACAAATCCGCTGAGCTCGCCAGTCTTCTAATCAAGCAAGGCCATCAAGTTTTTGTCGTGATGACCCAAGACGCGACCGAATTTATTACGCCGCTCACCTTGCAAACGCTTTCCAAGAATCCAGTCACGACCAGCTTCTATGACGAAAAGGAGAATTGGCGACCCGGTCACATCGAGCTGGCCGATCGCGCAAATCTGCTTCTCATCGCGCCTGCCACCGCGCATATCATCGCCGAGCTCGCGCACGGTCTCGCCAGTCATTCGCTCGCGGCCATCGCCCTCGCTACACGCGCGCCGATCCTGCTTGCGCCCGCGATGAACGGAAAAATGTGGTCGCATCCCGCGACGATCGAGAACGTTGAAAAATTAAAATCGCGCGGCGTCGAGTTTATTGGACCGGAAGAAGGAATGCTCGCCTGCGGCTACGAAGGTCTGGGCCGGCTTTGGAAAGTTGACGATATCGCCTTCCGTGCCGAATTTCTTCTCGCGCGCCAGGAAAATTTGATCGCGTGAGATTTCTCATCACGGCCGGCCCAACGCGCGAGCCGATCGATCCCATTCGCTATCTCAGCAATCGTTCATCGGGGAAAATGGGCTACGCCATCGCTGGAGCAGCGCTCCAAGCTGGACACGACGTCATTTTGATTTCCGGTCCGGTGAGTCTCGACCCACCTCAGGGCGGGCGCTTCATTTCCATTTCAACAGGCGATGAAATGTTCGATGCGATAGATCGACATGTAGACAATTGCGACGTTCTCGTGATGTGCGCCGCTGTGGCTGACTATAAAGCGAAAAACATTTCGCCGAGCAAAATCAAAAAGGGTGACACAAATTTTTCGCTCGAATTGATTCCGACCCGCGACATTCTTGGCTCTCTCTCAAAACAAGATCGACAATTTCTCGTCGTCGGCTTTGCCGCGGAAACAAATGACGTTGAAAAAAACGCGCAGAAAAAACTTCACGAAAAGAATTGCGACATCATCGTGGCCAACGACGTGAGCCGTGCGAATTCAGGAATGGAGAGCGATGAAAATGAAGTGACGATTCTCTTTCGAAACGGGGAAAAGGAAAAAATTTCTCGCGCGCCGAAACAAATGATCGCGCGCAAGCTCGTAAAAATAATTGCAAACATGCGAGAAAAATGTTTGACAAAAAAAATGTGACGATTAACTGACTCGTGTAAGTGAAGTTGAATTCATCTCGAAATCTTCACAACCCTCCGCCTCTGCGGATTGAAAGGGGGGAATAGTCGATGGCCAAGAAACGCAAAAAAGCCGCGAAGAAAAAATCAGCAAAGAGAAAGAGGCATTAACGCCTCATCCTTAACGACCCCGAAAGCTTTCGGGGTCACGATCCTAACCTCAACCCGGGAGGAGAATTTATTTTCCTCCCGGTTTTTTTTCTTCCTGCACGTGTTTCTGGAGTCGTCGCGCGCGATGCAAAATTGCGATTTCATTTCCGTTGTGACTTTTGTGCGAGATAATGTTTGCGATGAAGCACTATCTCGACGCGGCGGAGAAAGCTGCGCGCGCCGCCGGCAATTTCCTTCGGCAAAATTTTCAGCGGCCCCTCCGCGTCAACTCAGCAGAGGCGCATGACATCAAACTCGAAATCGACGTCCGCTCGCAGGAACTGATCACACATTCTCTGCTCGAACAATTCCCACAGCACGCGCTTTACGGCGAAGAAGGAATCGTAGGCGATCAATCGAGCGAGCACCAATGGGTGGTCGATCCGCTTGATGGCACCGTGAATTATTTCTACGGCATTCCGCATTTTTGTGTTTCGATCGCGCTGCGTTTCAAGGGTGAAATCATCGTCGGTGTCATTTACGATCCCATGCGCGACGAAATGTGGAGCGGACAAAAAGGCGAAATCCCAAGACTGAACGGTCGCCACTTTCGCGTCAGCGAGCGGGCCGATCTCGCCGAAGCTGTTATCTCCGTCGGACTTTCCAAAACCGGCGAAATGATTGATTCGAATCTTCCGTTGCTCCAGGAAATGATTCATCGCGTGCGCAAATGTCGCGTGCTTGGCAGCGCCTCGCTCGACATGGCGTATGTGGCTTGCGGAAGATTCGACGCCTACATCGAACAAGGGATCAGTTTGTGGGACATCGCCGCCGGATGGATTTTAGTGGAGACGGCCGGCGGCACGGTTGATATGCGGCCGCGCCACGACATGAAAGATAAATACAGCATCGTCGCCTCCAACGGTGCGATCGATTTGAAACTGTGAGCGCAATCCGGTGTGGAATCGGCTACGACGCGCATCGTCTCGCCGAAGATCGACAATTGATTCTTGGCGGAGTCACAATCCCCCATCCGCGCGGCCTCGAAGGACATTCCGATGCCGACGTCGTCGCGCATGCGATCGCCGACGCGATGCTGGGGGCAATCGGCGCCGGCGATATCGGCCAGCATTTTCCAAACATGGACGAATCGATTCGCGGCATCAGCAGCATCGAAATTCTGAAACGCGTGACCGCGCTTCTCGGCGAAAAGAAAGCGCGCGTCGTCAATATCGATGCAACGGTCATCGCGGAAGCACCGAAGATCGCGCCGTACATTTCCGCGATGCGAAAAACAATTGCGGCTGCAATCGACACAGCTGAATCGAGCGTGAGCATCAAGGCGACAACCAACGAAGAACTCGGCGCGCTTGGCCGCGGCGAAGGCATCGCCGCGATGGCGATTGCGACCGTGGAACAAGAATGAATCCTCGGTCATTCCGAACGGAGTCGAGGAATCCCGCAATGTTGCCGTAATGATTCGCAACGGGATATCTCAACTTGGCTCGGCATGACAAAATAGAAGATGCCGATTCGTTTCTTTAATACCTACTCGCGCGAACTGGAAGAATTCCGCCCGCGCGATCCGAACGGCCGCAAGATCGACATCTACAC
>WNFR01003596.1_pt1 | contig 16003 bp, 8 predicted proteins | sample 5400221 | NCBI WGS metagenome assembly WNFR01 (sample SAMN13153357, study PRJNA577476) | soil metagenome | isolation source: 40 cm soil under Madrone tree | place: USA:California | collected 2016-06-14 | reverse complement strand
GCCGTCATTTCAGAGCCGCCAGTGTCTTCAGTTGGCCGGTCAGCGACCGTCGACTGCAACCGACCCGCCGACGGTCGCTTGTTGACCCTGAGCTGCCGATTACCGGATCGGTAAGCAGTCATTCGTAATTGAAAGAGCGGCCATTCGCTTAACTCTGGTGCGTGCGGGTCCAACGGTACTTGGGTGCTGCGGGGTTAGGTCACCTCGCCCAGACCTGCGAAGCCACTCGCATGAAATTTCCGCCCATAATCGCTCGAACGCTCGACTCCTTGTATCCCCGCGAGCGCAACTGCTCGCTCACTTGCGGCAGGACGCTCGGAGGCAGGAACTGATCTTTGATCGAGGCGGGGTATTGGCGGGATGGCCAGTATTTCGCGCTCGTTGCCTCGTCAAGCGCCGGGCCGGTGGACGGATCGTAGTCGAGCCCTATTCCTACATGACCCACGCCCACTTGCTTCGCCATGTGGTCGATGTGGGCGACCATCGATTCAACCTTAGCGGCGCCATCCCCAAGAAACTGATTGTACCCATTTACGCCGACCACACCACCGGTCGCTGCCACGGCCTTGATCTGCTCGTCAGTGATGTTCCGCTCATGTTCATGCAAGGCGCGCGCATTAGCGTGACTGAAAATGCAAGGTTTGGTCGAGAGTCTCATCGCCTCTAGGCCAGACTTAATCCCGCTATGGGCGCAATCCACAACCATGCCAACACGATTCATATCGCGCACGACGGCCCGCCCGAAATCCGTAAGCCCCTTGTCCTCATCGTGACAACCCCCGCCTGCCTCATTGTTCAGATTGTAGGCGATCAACATCTGCCGAACTCCGAGTCGATAATACAATTCGACCATCGATACATCACCGTTCAGCGCTCCCATTCCCTCAATGTCGAACGTTAACGCCATCTGTCCGGCATACCACGCCGCGAGAACTTGCGAAAAGGTTGAACAGAGAACCATATCCGACCGCGCTTCGATTCCCTTCGTGTAATCAGCAATCGCACGGATGGTGGTGCTCCAGGGCACGGGGTCGTAACCGACATTTATCGATAAGTAATTCACGCCGGCGGATCGCCATTCATCGAGGAGGTCTACGTCTTGCGGCCCCACATAGCCGAAGCCCGCGTGATCATCCCAATACTTGATGGGCTCGACCTTCTTCGCGGCAAAAGCGCTGCCAGCGAGGACCGACACGCCTGCTGCTAGGGTGGCCTTGAGGATTTTCCGCCGGGGAAGCATGCGCTCATGCACTCCATCGTTCATCGTTTTGCCAAAGTAGCATAGTCTCCGGTGCCCCGAGCCCGGGTACAATCTTGACGTTTCCAATGGCCGCTTTTTGGGAAGTCTACGCGATCACGGCGAGCGTCCACTCATGGTCGCCTGCTGACGGACTGCCTGTACTGCCGGTTTTGACCTGATCGTTGTCCCGATACCGGACGCTGAGAAGAGAAAAAGCCGACATTGCACATGACACAAGCTCGTCCCGTCCGTGCTACCCGGTTCCGCAACGGGCTGATTCAACCTACCGCAACGATTTAAGCTAAGCTTCCGACCGCGGAGGCGATGAGAAGACCTCCGACGGCCTGTCAGGGGGTGGTCCCGCCGGTGACTGAGCCATCGCATGCGGTATTTCTAAGCTACGCCTCGCAGGATGCTGAGGCGGCCCAGAGGATTTGCGAGTCACTGCGCGCGGCCGGGATCGAGGTCTGGTTCGACCAGACTGCGCTTCGAGGCGGGGATGTTTGGGATCAGACCATTCGCAAGCAGGTCAAGACCTGCGTCCTATTCATCCCGGTCATCTCTCGACACACCCACGAGCGCGACGAGGGGTATTTCCGTCTCGAGTGGAAGCTCGCGGTCGACCGGTCCCACTTGATGACGACCAACAAGGCGTTCCTGCTTCCGGTTGTTGTCGACGATACCCGCGAGGACGACGAAAACGTCCCCGATCGGTTCAGAGACATCCACTGGACCCGCCTGCCCGGCGGTGAGACGCCGCCTGCCTTCGTCGAGCGGGTACGACGCCTGGTGTCCCCGGAGCCGTCTCATGGGCCGACGACGAGCGCTTTACCGGCTGCCCCAGGGTCTGCGGCAACGCCACTGACGAGGGAGCGGATCGCTACGCCCTGGCGGTCGAAGCAGGCGCTACCGATGGTTCTCGCCGTTGTGGTCGCAGGTGTGCTGGCTTACTTCGGCATCGACAAGTTCTGGATCTCGAAGCACCCGGCGTCGCCGCCCACGCCGCCCGCTGCTCCGGCCAGCGCGGCTCCGGCTGCCTTCGCCCCGCCGCCACACTCCATCGCGGTGCTGCCGTTCGTGAACATGAGCGGGGACAAGGAGCAGGAGTACTTCTCCGACGGCCTGTCGGAAGAGTTGCTCAACTCCCTGGCTCGCATCAACGAGCTGCAGGTTGCAGCACGCACCTCATCCTTTTATTTCAAGGGTGAGCACGCCGATCTGCAGACCATTGCGCACAAACTCAATGTTGCCTCGGTTCTCGAAGGCAGCGTACGACGGGCGGGACACAAGATCCGGATCACCGCGCAGCTCAATAACGCGATCACCGGATTTCACCTCTGGTCGCAGACCTATGACCGGGATCTCAGCGATGTGCTTGCGCTGCAGATGGAAATCGCAAATGCGGTGGCTAGCGCCCTGAAGGTCGCCCTGCTCGGCGATGTCGCGGCGAAAATCGAGGCGGGTGGAACACGAGATCCGGCCGCGTTCGATGCGTACCTGCGCGCCTCGAAGGCCTACCGCGAATATCAGAACGACAAGGATGTGCAAGCTGCGATAGCGGGTTACACTGAGGCAATTCGCCTCGATCCCGAATACGCTCTGGCGTACGCCGACCGGTCGCTCGCGTACAACACATTCGGAAGAAACTTTACCACTGACCCCGGGGGTCGACGCGACTACTTCAACAAAGCCCGGGTAGATGCCAGGAAAGCTATCGCTCTTGCGCAAAACCTCGCCCAAGCCCATCTCGCGCTGGCCTCGTTGTTCGAATCGTCCCTCGAGTTTATACATGCAAGTCAGGAATTCGAGCGCGCGCTCGCACTCGAACCCGGCGAAGCACAACTATTGAAGGACTACAGCTGGTTTGCCGTTCTCATGGGGCAAACCGACGCTGGCCTTGCCGCGGCGCAACGTGCGGTGGCGTTGGACCCATTGAACTCTAGCAATCACTTTGCGCTCGGTGGCGCGCTAGTGTTGGCGCGCCGTCCTCGCGAAGCGATAGCGGTTTTCACGGATGCCAGGGCTCTGAGTCCGAACGACGTGTTCGCGACTTCCTGGCTTGGAGCTGCTTACCGCGGGCTCGGTGACTTCCAGAGCGCCCGGGCAGCGCTCGAAAGCATCCAAGGTACGAATACCTTCAACAAACTCTTTGGTTTGGCTGTGACATACGACAAGCTCGGGCGACATACAGATGCCGACGCTATGTTGACGCAGTTGCGGGCTTCGGGGGGTGACGACGCTGCTGTCTTCTACTCGGAGATCTATGCGCAGTGGGGCGACACCACTCGCGCTCTCGGCTGGCTCGAAACGGCGATGCGCCAGCAAGATCCTTACTTGGAATACGTGAAAATGGCCCCGCTCTTTGACCCCCTGCGCAAAGAGCCGCGCTTCCAGGCGATCGAGCGGGCGCTGAAGTTCCCGAATTGACGCTGTAGGCGAAGTTTGCGTGTACGCTGACAATTGCAGCACTTAGCGGGTACCGGACGGTCAATGTCGCGGGAAAACTATGTTGCGTAACAAATCCCCCAGCCGCAGCGCGAGCACGTGCCGTACTCATGCTGCGCTACTGCTCGGCGCGGCACTGTTGTGTGCGGCGACGGCCGCCGATGAGCCGCTGCGGTACCCGCCTGCCCCAAGGGGCAGTGTCGTGGAGGACTATCACGGCACTCAAGTCGCCGATCCCTACCGCTGGATGGAAGACCTGGATTCACCGAGGACCCGCGCGTGGGTGAGCGCCGAGGGCAAGCTCACGGATGATTACCTTGCCTCGATCAAGGAGCGTGAACCGCTGCGCAAGCGCATAGCGACACTGTACGACTACGAAAAATTCGGTACTCCGTTCCACGAGGTGGGGCGCTACTTCTACACCCATAACTCCGGCATGCAGGACCAGAGCGTTCTCTACGCGATCCGGCGTCTCGGCGACGAGGCTACGCTGGTGCTCGATCCCAACACCTTATCGCCGGACGGGAAGCTCATCGTTACCGATTACGAAGCGGCGCGCGACGGTCAGCACCTCGCCTATGGCGTCTCGGCGGCCGGTTCCGACTGGACGGATTGGCATGTGCGCGATTTGGAAATCGGTAAGGACCTGCCGGACGTGACGCGCTACACGAAGTATTACAAACCACAGTTCACGCACGACAGCAGGGGCTTCTACTACAGCGCGTTCCCGGCGCCGCGCGCCGGCCTGGAGCTCGCCACGCAGGACCTGGGCGACGCCGTCTACTACCATGCGCTCGGCACGCCGGCGAGCGCTGACCGATTGATTTTCTCCGACAGCGCACATCCCGACTGGCAGTACGAGCCCCACGTCTCGAGCGAGGGCCGCTGGCTCGTGATCGCATCCGGCGAGGGAGAGGTCGGCGACAAGGGCGTTGAGAATGTCTATCTCATCGATCTCGCGGCGCATACGCCCAAAGCCGTGCAGGTGACGTCCGGCTTCGAGGCTGCGTACATTTACGTGGGTTCCGACGCGAGTCGGCTGTACTTCCTTACCACGCTCGACGCGCCGAACGGGCGCGTCATCAGCATCGACCCGCAGCATCCGGATCGTGCGCACTGGAGAGAGGTCATCCCGAACGGCGCGGATGCGATCGATCTGACCGAGACCAGCGTCACGCTCGTGGGCCATCGGCTCCTGATCAGGACACAGCACGATGCGCACAACCGCGTGCTCGTTTACGGCCTCGACGGCGCGCGGCGCGGCGAAGTGCAGCTGCCTGGGACGGGCGTTGCCTACGGCTTCGAGGGGCGGCCGGAGGATGAGGAGACGTTTTACGCCTTTGAGGACGTCATCACGCCGCCAACGGTGTATCGCTACGACGTGAAGTTAGGACAGAGCACTCTGTTCCGTGCGCCCAAGGTGGCGTTCGACCGCAGTCAGTTCGAGGAGCGCCAGGTCTTTTATCCAGGCAAGGATGGGACACGTATCCCGATGCTGCTCACTTACGGCAAGGGACTGAAGCTCGACGGGCGCAATCCCCTCCTGCTCTACGGTTACGGGGGCTTCGGCATTCCGATACTGCCCGACTTCAGCCCCGCGCGCATCGCGTGGCTCGAGCTCGGCGGCGTATATGGCATCGCCAATATCCGAGGTGGGGGTGAATACGGCGAGAAATGGCATCGTCAGGGGATACGCACTCACAAGCAGGTGGTATTCGATGACTTCATCGCTGCGGCCGAGTGGCTGATCGCCCAGCATTACACCTCGACACCAAAGCTCGCGATCCGCGGCGAATCGAACGGCGGGTTGCTGGTTGGTGCCTGCGTGACGCAGAGACCGGAGCTCTATGGCGCCGCGGTGGCGGCCGTGGGCGACATGGATATGCTGCGCTTCGACAAGTTCGGACAGGGAGCAGGATGGACCGGGGACTACGGCAGTCCGCATGACCCGGAAGAGTTCAAGGCGCTGTACGCCTATTCCCCGATCCACAACGTTCACCCGGGAACGAAGTACCCGGCGACGCTCATCATCACCGGCGACCACGACACCCGCGTGATGCCCATGCATTCCTTCAAGTTCGCCGCGAGCCTGCAGGCCGCCCAAGCCGGTCCGGCGCCAGTGCTGCTGTTTCTTGAGCGCGCCTCGGGGCACGCGGGAGGGCGTACCACCTCACAGGCGATCGAGCAGAGCGCCAGCGTATATGCCTTTCTGACCAGGAATCTCGGTGTCCACAGCGACTGAAGAGCGCACCGCGCAGTGAGTCACGCGCGGATGGGCGCTTTTGGCCGACTTCAAAAGGTGGCGAACCGGTGCTTTTGACCGAAGTTGCCGCTCGCGAACGGCGGCTTTGGGGAAGCGAACTACAGGGCGACGCTGCGCTACTCCGGCAGGTTCATCTTCCGCAGGAGCGCCTTGTAGCGAGGGTCCCCGCGCAGCGGGGCCAGCAACTCATCGTCCTTGATATACACTAGGTCGCCTTCGCGCTGTTGGTAAGACCCTTTCAGCCATTCGAAGGCTTTGTCCTTCTCGCCGCGCCACGCATAGACCTGCGCGATCTCGTAAGAGTAGCCGTGCGTGTGCTTGGCGATCAATTCGTCGAGGGCATGTTGTGATTCTGTGACGCGGCCCAATGTATGCTCGGCCATCGCGATGCCCCACAGACGAAATCCCTCGTTATCCACTTTGCGGAACGTCGCCAGCGCCTCAATCGCCTTGCCTTCCAGCAACTGTAGTTCTGCGAGGTAAAGTAAGGCATGGGTCGATTCGGGTTGAATCTCGAGTGCCCGGCGAAGGGCCTCTTGGGCGGCCACCAATTGCCGATTCCGGATGAGCAACGAGCCGAGCCTCGTCCAAGCGCCGCTCGATAAAGGGTCCAACTCGGTTGCCTTCTGCGCGGCCGCAATCGCTTCAGGCAACCGGCCGAAGTTTTCTAGTACCAGGGCGTATGCCACCTGTGTCTCGGCGTCACCCGAATCGATTGCCAATGCTTTCTCCATGTCTGCCTGTGCCCCGGTCCAATCCCAGTTGACCCTATCTCGCAGGTAACCGCGCGCGCCATAGCCGATGGCCTCCTCCGGAGCCAGTTCTATTGCTTTCTCCGCCGCAGCTAGGGCTCGCTGCTTCCCTGCCGTCTCACCGAACTCATCCGCGGCAAAGTACTCGGACATGGCGAGTTCGACATAGGCCGCAGCGTAACGGGGATCGAGTTCAGTGGCCGTGCGGTAGGCTTCGATCGCGCGCCGATAGCCGTCGGGATTCCCGCGTTCGTAGAATTGCCGACCAAGCAGGTAGTGATCGTAGGCTTGGAAAACCGAAGTGCGGTGCGAAATGGGCACCCGCTGTCCCGGCGCGAGCTTGAGTTTCAAGGCGGTGACCACCGCGCCGGCGATCTCGTCCTGGACTTTGAATACGTCCTTGAGCTCCCGGTCGTAGGTCTCGGACCAGAGGTGATAACCGTTGTCGGCGCGGATCAGCTGTGCCGTCACCCGCATCGTATTGCCCGCTTTGCGCACACTGCCCTCAAGAACATGCGCAACACGGAGCTTCTGGGCGATGGTCGCGATGTCCTCCGCTTTGCCCTTGAAGAAGAATGAGGAGGTACGGGCGGGCACGCGTAGGTCGGGCACCTTCGTCAGCATATCGATGAGTTCCTCCGACAGTCCGTCGGAGAAATACTCCTGATCTTTCTTCTCGCTCATGTCCGCGAACGGTAGCACCGCAATTGATTTGTCGGTAATCGCGGCCGGGGCAGGAGGCTGCGCAGCCTTGTGCCTATGCGACCAGAAATAGACAGACACGGCAGCGGCCACACTAACGATTGCGACAACAGCGGCCCCCGCGATCAGCTTTGTCCTTGCCGTCGTACGCTTTTCCGGCCTCGCCGAAGCTCCGGAATCCGGGGCGATGGTTCGCCCCGACCCCGATCCCACTGCTTTCGCCAGCTTCACCAATGCCGGCGACACTCCCATCGTCGGCACGTCGATCCACTGGGAGTTCGACAGGAAATACTCAAGCTCCGGACTCAAGGGCGCGGCATCGATTCGAAATCCGATGATCTGCTTGTGCTTGGACGCCGCTCGCTCGACCTCCCGGCCGACGTGCGGGGATACCACCGCGCTGGCGGAGAGCACTAGCACTACCACGCTCGCCTCGTTGATCGCCCGGACTATGGCATCCGCATACGGTGCACCGGGCTTCACATCGCGGGGCGCCAGCCAGCACTTGAAGCCTTGCTGCTCGAGGGTATCGGCAATGGAATTGGCGACAGCGGCATCGTGCGATGCGTAGCTGACGAAGATGCCTGCGGCCATCTCGCGAGTGGAGTCTTGCGTCATTCCGGCAGCTTCATCTTGCGCAGGAACGCTTTGTAGCGAGGGTCCTTCTCTATGAGCCGTAGCTGCGGGTCGCCTTTGATGAGATAAAGCTCTTCATCGTGCTGTGCGTACGCACGGTCCAGCCATTGCAATGCCTTACCCGCCTCGCCCCGGAAAGCGTGGACCATCGCGATTGCGGCGGCCCAGTTATCCGCGCTGATCGGAATTGCCTTAGCCAGCGCCGCGTCGGATTGGCTTTTACGGTGCTGCGCGTAGTAGATCTCCGCTAAGGCTTCAAACTGTCCGTCCTCCGGCGTCTCTTTCTTCGCTTCCTCGATTGCTTCGTCCAGGTGGCCAAGCATCAGAAGATCAATCGCTAAGAAATAGTGCCCACTGCCCCAGTTCGGGTTGATTTGCAAGCCGCGGCGGATTGAGCGTTCACCCTCGACAAATCGTCCTGTACGCGCGTAAACCCAATACCCCAGCACAATGTGTGCTTCCGCGTTTAGCGGATCCAGTGCAATCGCCTCGTGGAGCAATGAGGCCGCTCTCTCGGAGCCAGGATCGGTTGCGCTCGCGACGCGCCCTGCGACGGCCAATCCTGCTGAATTGCGGCCGCCCAGTGCAAACGCTGCATCGATTTCACGTTGGGCGGCCGCCCAGTCCCAGTCGTAGACCAAATAGATGCCTGCCAACGCGGTGTGCGCAGCTCCTAACTTCGGGTCGATTTCGAGTGCGCGCAGTGCATAGGTTCGCGCGCGCTGAAACGCGATCTCTGTGGGGAGCCACCCATTTTGCCCGATATGGTCATACGCCCAAGCGATGCCTCCGGCGGCGGGTGCGAATTTCGGGTCAATTTGCAATGTCTGATTGAAGAGTCCGATAGCCTCTTCGCAGCCTTCCTTGGTGAAACGGTCGAGGGAATACATGCCCTTGAGGAAGAGATCGTACGCTGCCGGGTTGACCGTCCGAGTCACCGGTATCTGTACGTCGCCAACGGCAATCTGGAGTGCTCGTGCCAGACTTACAGCGATTGCATCCTGAACCCTCAACACATCGTCGAATGTCGTCGCGTATGTCTCGGACCACTCATGAGCGCCATCCCGCGCGCTGAGAAGCTGCGCGGTAACGCGCACCGCACTGCCCGAGCGACGTACGCTACCTTCGAGAAGATGTGCCACGCCCAATACCTTCCCAATGGATCGCGCGTCGAGTTGTTTGCCCCTGAATTGAAATGATGACGTACGGCCAATTACCTTAAGGCCGGGAATCCTGGATAACAGATCAATGACCTCCTCGGCCATGCCATCGGCGAAGTACTCCTGATCATGCTTCTCGCTGAGGTCCGCAAACGGCAGTACCGCGATGGACTCTTCGGGCACAGCGGGTAGCTGAGAACGGGCGCTGGTGGTCGGGCCGGCTGAAGATGCCGGCCGCTTGGACAACCAGAACCTATCTACCAGCAGCGCGACGAGTGTCGCGGCCACGGCAAGCACTGCTGTGAGGAGGATCCGATTACGACGTAACTTGGGATGTGCCGCCGACGTAACACTGGTTGAGGTTCCCGGAGCCACAGCCACAAGGGTCTCCGGTGCGGCTCGTACCGGCTCGCGAATAGCGTCGATCAGCTTCACGTACGCGGCGCCGATGTTTCCGGCTTGAGCCTCGACCCATTGCGATTCACTGAGGAAGTATTCGAGTGCCGGGGTCAGCGGCGCAGCGTCGATTCGCAACGCAATAATCGGACGCTTCTTGGAGGAAGCGCGCTCGATTTCTTTGCTGACGTGTGAGGAAGCGATCGCACTTTCGGACAGCACCAGTATGAAGGCCTTCGCGCCACTGATCGCTCGTACAATGGCATCAGCGTAGAGCGCTCCGGCTTTGACATCCCGTGGCGCAATCCAGCACGCGATGCCGTGTCGCTCCAGCGCCTCTACTAAGGCCGCTGCAACGGTCGCGTCGTGCGAGGCGTAGCTAATGAAGACGGGGGACGCACTACCGCTCCCCTTCTCGTCTCCAACGCCCTCGGCCATGCCGGTGCCCCCGCCGCTTGTGCGACATCGTCGCGGATGCTTTCGGGGTTGGCAACCAGCAGGGGTGCGGCGTGGGGGACGACCGTTTTAGGGAACCTAATTTCGATGGACTATGCGTCTCTGGTATTGGCTGTTCAGCGTCCCTCGCCCGGATCCGCCGGACGGTCACTTCTGGACCCTTCTGAGACATTCACGGTTACTCGATGCGGTCATTCATCCGCCGCAAAACGGCCATTGATGGAAGCAGCGGGTGGTCGGCAGCATGCTGGTTCGATGCATTATTCGCCCAGAGTTGCCGGGCATGGACTTGGGACCGCTTCTGGCGCCTAATGCAAGGCGCGCAACAAGAACTCACCGGAACCGCAAGACATTTGTGGTGACCGTGTGCAGGGGGGTGGCAATGGCAGCAGTGACTTCCGGCGATGAGCCGCAGAGTTCCGTCGTGGGCCACGCTCGCTGGGTCCGGCTCTCGCACTGGATCCTCGCGGCGAGTGTGCTCACGCTCGCCTTCTCGGGCTTCGAGATCCTGATGGTGCATCCGCGGCTGTACTGGGGCAAGGCGGGCAACGATCTGACGCCGGCGCTCTTCGAGCTGCCTATCAGCCGCAACTATCAGCACGGCGGCTGGGCGCCTCCTGTGACGTTTTTCCCGGGAGCAAGTCCGGTTGTGAGTGCCGCGCGCACCTACGATATTTTCAACAAGAACAGCTGGGGTCGGAGCCTGCACTTTCTCGCGGCCTGGTTCCTCGTCGTCACCGGCCTGATTTATCTGGTCGCGGGACTCGCGAGTGGGCACCTGTGGCGTCACCTCGTTCCGCGCCTGCGAGAGCTTGCGGCCCGGCTCCTGTGGCAGGACATCGTCTCACATCTGCGTTTACCGATGCGGCCGGTGCGCGGCGGACCACCCTACGGCCTCCTGCAGAAGCTCACCTACTGCGCCGTCGTTCTCATCGCGCTGCCGCTCATGGTGCTGACAGGGCTTGCGATGTCGCCGGCGGTGACGGCAGCCTATCCGGGCTTGCTGGATCTGTTCGGAGGCTCGCAGTCGGCACGAACGATTCACTTCTTCGTGTTCGCGGCGCTCGCGCTGTTTCTCATCGTGCACGTCGTGATGGTCGCGCTGAGCGGGTTCGGTCGACAGATGCGCGCCATGACGATCGGAGACTGACATGAAGAAGGACAAGCTTGTAATCGTCAGTCGTCGCAAAATTGTCACGGGGCTTGCGTCCACCGGTGGGTTGCTCCTTGTGGGATGTTCGTCCAAGGAGTTGCCGCCGACCTACGGCAACGTGCTTAGGATGGGCGACCTGCTGACGTACCGTGCGTTTCGCATGCTGTTGCCTGCGCGCTCGCTCGTGCGCGAGTACAGTCGCAGCGATATCACTTCGAGCCCGGGAGTCGGTACCTCGAACCCGGCCGATCCGCACCAAGAGCTTTACAACGCCGACCGTGGAACTCTTTACGACCGGCTGCGGGCGGGAGCCTTTGCGGACTGGCGCCTGAGGATCGAGGGGCGGGTCGCGAGGCCCAGGAGCTTTTCGCTCGCGGAGCTGCAGGCCCTTCCGTCGAGAACACAGATTACGAAGCACACCTGCGAGGAAGGCTGGTCCGCCATTGCCGAATGGACCGGCGTGCCGCTTCGAGCGGTGCTCGAGGCAGCCGGAATCCTGCCATCGGCGCGGTTCGTGAATTTCTTTGCCTACGACGACACCGCCGAGGGCATCGATATGTTGGACGCCCTCCATCCGCAGACAATCCTCGCGTACGGCATGAATGGACGCGATCTACCGCCCGCACACGGTGCGCCGCTGCGCCTGCGGGTCGAAACCCAGCTCGGATACAAGAGCGTGAAGTTCCTCGAACGCATCGTCGTCAAGGACGATTTCGACGATCTGGGAAAGATCGGCTCTCTGCAGAACGGCTGGGCATGGTACGTCGGGATCTGACACGCTAGGATCCCCTCAGACCTACGTATCGACTGTCCGCTTGCGATTCTGGCCGTGCGTTGCAACTGGCTCCTGTTAGCCGTTTAGCGTCCCTCGCCCGGATCCGCCGGTGGACGGTCACTTCTGACCCGGAGCGGCCTGACCGTTCGCGCGTTTGCTACCGTTCAAGAGTGTGATAGAGCGGACACTGACCGCGCCGCCAGTTGATCTCGTCCAAACTTAGCCACTTGAGCTAAGCTGCTGCCCACGGAGGCGGTGAGAAGACCTCCGACGGCCTGTCAGGGGTGATCCCGCCGGTGACTGAGTGACTGAGCCCTCGCACGCGGTATTTCTGAGCTACGCCTCACAGGATGCGGAGGCTGCCCAGAAGATTTGCGAGGCGCTGCGTGCGGCCGGCATCGAGGTCTTTTTCGATCAGAGCGAGCTGCGGGGCGGGGACGCGTGGGACCAGAAGATCCGGCACGAGATCCACGGCTGCGCCCTCTTCATTCCGATGGTCTCCCAGCACACCCAGGAGCGTCTTGAGGGTTACTTTCGGCACGAATGGAAGCTCGCCATCGAACGTACACACCACATGGCCGAGCAAAAGGCATTCCTCGTGCCAGTCGTCCTTGACGGTACCCGCGATCAGGAAGCCGTTGTCCCGGACGCGTTCCGGCACGTGCAGTGGACGCGCTTACCCGCAGGTGAGACGCCGCCCGAGTTCGTAACGCGCGTACAGAAGCTCCTATCGGGGGAGTCCGGTCCCTTACCGACGATGGCCCGCGGGCCGGCGGCGGTGACCGCGAGGAGGTCTTCGCGTCTAAAGCCCGCGGTACTGGCGGTCGTGCTCGCCGCGGTCGCCGCCTATCTCCTCGTCGAGAAGCCTTGGACCGCTAAGCCGGTGGCCTTTGCGCCACCGCCCCACTCGATTGCGGTGCTGCCGTTCGTGAACATGAGCGGGGATAAGGAGCAGGAGTATTTCTCGGACGGCCTCGCGGAGGAGCTGCTGAACTCTCTGGCTGAAGTCAATGAGCTGCAGGTCGCCGCCCGCACCTCGGCGTTCTCCTTCAAGGACAAGGACACCGACATCGGCACGATCGCTCGCAGGCTCAATGTCGCCTCCGTGCTAGAAGGGAGCGTGCGGCGCTCAGGTAACACCGTGCGCGTCACCACGCAGTTGATTAACGCGGTGACGGGATTTCACCTCTGGTCCCACACCTACGATCGAGACCTCGGCGATGTGTTGAAGCTGGAGACCGAAATTGCGGATGCTGTCGCGAGCGCCCTTAAAGTGAGCCTGCTCGGGGAGGTGGCGACGAAGGTTGAGTTGGGCGGGACGCGCAACCCCGCGGCGTTCGATGCGTACCTGCGTGGCCGAAAGGCTGATGTAGCGCAGCACAGTGGCAACGATATGCAAACCGCAATCGCCGCGTACACGGAGGCGATCGGGCTCGATCCGAACTATGCGCTCGCGTTAGCCAACCGATCGCTCGCGCTCAATCTCTATGCCCTGTACGCGTCGGGACCGACAACTCGGGAGAGCTACGATAAGGCGCGGGCAGATGCGCTGAAGGCGATTGCCCTGGCGCCCGATCTTGCCGAGGGTCACCTCGCGCTGGCGGTCTATTTCGAGCAGGGATCGCTGAATTTCACCCGGGCGAATGAAGAGTACGAGCGGACGCTCGCACTCGCGCCGGGCAATGCGATGGCGTTGCGAGACTACGGCCTCTTCGCCGTCCAGATGGGCCGCACCGAGGCGGGCATCGCCGCCGAGCGGCGTGCGGTCGTGCTGGACCCGTTGAACCGTGACAGCCACGGCGCTCTTGGGCTGGCCCTTTCCCTCGGACGCCAGGATAAGGAGGCCATCGCCGCCTATCAGGACGCCCTCGCTCTCGACCCCGACGTTCGAGTGTTTTACGCGTGGCGCGGACTCGCCTACTACGCGCTGGGCGACTTCGATCGTGCCCGCGCGTCGTGTGAGAGCAAGCCCGACTACTGGGCGAGTCAATGGTGCCTAGCGGTGGCGTATGACAAGATCGGCCGGCATGCCGATGCCGACGCGCAACTCCGGAAATTGCAGGCCGCACGGGGCGACAACGTGACGTACGAGTACGCTGAGATCTACGCGCAGTGGGGCAATACCCCCAAAGCACTCGAATGGCTGGAAACCACCCTGCGGCTGCAGAACTCTGACCTGGAGCAGCTTAAGGTAGACGGACTCCTCGATCCGCTGCGCAAGGAGCCGCGCTTTCAGGCGATCGAGCGGGAGTTGAAGTTTCCGAACTGAGAGGCGCCTGACGCGCTCACGAATGCACTGCCAGAATGCAGTCATTCGAGCGTCCGCTCTCGCGAAAATTACCGGCTCTCGATGAGTGGCGGCTCGTGACCCGTTGCGGTCCTTCACGACAGGCCGCTCTCGCGAAGCCAATCGCGGAAAGATGCTTTCGCAGCCCGCTTACTCGGGCAGGTTCATCCTCCGCAGAAACGCCTTGTAGCGGGGGTCACCCTTGAGATTCTTGAAGAACGGATTGCTTTTGATCATCCGTAGCCCGGTGTCCTTTTGGCCGTACGACCGCTCAAGCCATACGAACGCCTGATCGAGCTCGCGCCGGTAGGCGTAAGCGTAGGCAATCCCGGATGCATCGTCTTTCGCGTGTTCTCGTACGTATGTGGCGAGGGCCTTATCCGATTCAGCGCGACGTCCCATCGCGTGATAGACAATAGCCAAGCCGCTGTCGCGGCCCGAATCGGGTTGCTCCTGCTGCATCTCCATCAACGCGGCCTCCAATTTTCCTTGTGCGAGGAGTGCGACTCCAAGTCCGTAGTGAACTCCCCCATACGTGGGGCTGATCTCGAGGGACTTGCGAAGCTCCTTCTCCGCTTCGCTTACGCGTCCGGTTGCGAATTGCACATCGCTCAGCCGCGCATGCCAGGGAGCGAAGAGGGGGTCAAGAGTCAGCGCGGTTTTGAAAAGCCGCGCAGCTTCGTCCCATCGACCGAGCGCCTCGTAGACTTCGCCCAGCACGCCGTTCGCTGAATGGCCTCTTGGCTTGAGGCGCAGCGCCTCTTTGGCGTCGCGCTCCGCCGCCGCCCAATCCCAGTCATAGATGAGGTGCACTTCTGACAGGATTGCGTAAGCCAAGCTCGATTTCGGATCGATACTAAGAGCGCGCTGGGCGGACCGCCGTGCCAATTCAAAGCCTTCGCGTGGCTCGACGTAACCAGCCGTAGCACTGTCGTCTTGCACTACGGCGAGCGACTCAAGTGCGGGGACGCAGGTTGGGTCAAGCTCGAGGACTTGTTGAAAATATGCTGTGGCGGACTCAAAACCTTCCTTATCGAATCGATCGTATGCATGCTGTCCGCGAAGATAAAGATCGTATGCCTCGACGCTCTTGAAAGCTGAACGCGCCAGCTGCAGATCAGCTCCTACCGACACTTGCAAGGCGCGCGCTAAATTGGAAGCAATTTGGTCCTGGACCTTGAGAGTGTCGCCGACCGGCTCGTCGTAGGTATCCGACCACAAATGCGAGCCATCTTGGGCGTTGATGAGCTGCGCGGTGACCCGCAATCGCTCCGCCGATTTTCGAACGCTGCCCTCGACCACGTAACTCACTCCAAGTGCGGTGCCGATCGCCCGGAGGTCTTCGCTCTTACCCTTGAACTGGAATGAAGAAGTGCGGCCGATCACCTTGAGTCCCGGAATATTGGCGAGCAGATCAATCACCTCCTCGGCCATGCCGTCGCCGAAATACTCCTGATCATGATTCTCGCTCAAGTCAAGGAACGGCAACACCGCGATGGACTTCTCAGACGCAGCGACGGGCTGAGACGGAGTGCTGACGGTTGTGCTGGCGGCTGGGGCTGCTGTGCGCTTCGACAACCAGAACTTATCGACGACAAAGTAGGCGAGCGCCACGGCCAACACGGCAATGATCGCCCGGTCTAACCGTCGCCCGGTGACCTTACGGCTAGACTGACCACGTGGGACTTCCACGGTGGGCTTTAAGCCCTCGGGGGTGATCTCGTAGACCCAGGCGAAG
>WNFR01003852.1_pt1 | contig 16004 bp, 10 predicted proteins | sample 5400221 | NCBI WGS metagenome assembly WNFR01 (sample SAMN13153357, study PRJNA577476) | soil metagenome | isolation source: 40 cm soil under Madrone tree | place: USA:California | collected 2016-06-14 | reverse complement strand
TTTACGTGGTCGAGGACAAGTTCTTTTTTCATTGCTTTGGCTGCGGCGCGCACGGCGACGCGATCGGGTTTGTCATGCGCGCCGACAATCTCGACTTTATCGCGGCGGTCGAGAAGCTGGCAGGAGAGGCCGGCCTGGCCGTGCCACAGGCAACGCCGCAGGAGCGCGAGCGGGCGCAGCATCAAAAGACCCTGTTCGAAGCGCTGGAAGCCGCTGCCGCCTACTATGAGGCTCGGTTGTGGGCGCCTGCGGGCGCGCGCGCGCGCGACTATCTGCTCGGGCGCGGTCTTGATCTCGAGACGATCCGACGCTTTCGCCTGGGCTGGGCGTCCGACGACCGGCAGGCGTTGCGTCGCAGCCTCGCTGCTGATTTTCCCGAGGTGTTGCTGACAGAAGCGGGGTTGCTCCGGCACTCGGAACATGGTGAACCGTTCGATTATTTTCGTGGCCGCATCATGTTCCCGATCGGCGATCGCGCCGGTCGGATCATCGCGTAGACAGATAGGCCCGACGCGATCGTCACCGAAGGCTATATGGACGTAATCGCGCTGCATCGTGCCGATTTCCCGACCGCAGTGGCGCCGCTCGGAACGGCACTGACCGAGTTTCAACTGCACGAGCTGTGGCGCTTGGGGCCCGACCCGATCCTGTGTTTTGACGGTGACGCCGCCGGGCAGAGCGCCGCAATCCGCGTCTTGCGCCGCGCCTTGCCGCTCCTGCGGCCGGGGCAAAGCCTGCGGTTTGCAACATTGCCGAGTGGCCAAGATCCGGATTCGTTGTTACGTACGGGCGGCCGCGTTGCCTTCGAGGCGGTCTTGGGTGCAGCCCGATCTCTGGCGGACACCCTTTGGGAGTTCGAGGTAGGTGCCAAGCCTCGCGACACTCCGGAACGGCTTGCTGATGTCCGGAGCCGGCTGTTAGCCCACGCGCAGTCAATTTCGGACCGCATGGTTCGATATGAATACGAGACACTCTTCAAAGCACGATGCGATCCGCGGGGATTGAGAAGAGGGACAGCTCCCTCGGCGGCCAGCGCGGTCGGGCGCGAAGGACCGCCACCGCCGCCGCGCCCGCCTCAGCGCCTGCAGCGCGAGATCTTGTTTAGAATTCTTCTTCATTTCCCTGAGGTGATTGGCGAAGTGGCCGAAGAGCTCGATGCTCTCAATATGCCCGAGGCCGAGCTGAATACGCTGCGCCGAGAGATTTTAGGGCTCATAGCCCAGCAGCCGGGGCTTGACGCTGAGGCGCTGCAACAACACCTTGTAAAAACCGGGTGCGCGGCGACCGTGGTGGGCCTCCTATCGCCATCCGTCGACACGGGTTTTCTTGTCCGGTGCCCTGATCCGACCTCCGCCCGCAGGGAATGGACGCATGTGGTCAGAATGCTGATGGGCGGTGATCGAGCAACTGTGGTCCAGGCAGGAAACGATCTCGAGCGCGACGTATCGGCAGAGATGTGGGAGCGGTTTCAGGCCGCCAGGGAGTGGGTGGTGCAGCAGGGTCTGATCGGTGACGACCAGATGTGACCCCTTGCAGCCCTTGATCGAAGTTTGTCGCGAGACCCTTTTTGAGGAAAACGCTCTCGTGCGCCGGGCTCTGCCCGAACGCGGGTCAACACTGATTGCCTAGGGATGGTGGGATGGTTAGCAAGGCGGCGAATACGGCTGAGGTGACAGAAACCCGTGAGGAGGCAGCGGAGACCCCGTTGCTCGACACTCTTGCCGCGGCGATCAAGAAGATGCTGGCTCGCGGCAAGGAGCGAGGCTACCTGACCTATGACGAGTTGAACGCGGCTCTGCCGCAGGATCAAGTGTCCTCGGAGCAGATCGAGGACACCATGACGATGCTCTCCGAGCTCGGGGTCAATGTGATCGAGAGCGAGGAGAGCGACGAGCCAACTGCCGTCGAGGGAGAGGAGGCCGACAGCGAAGTCCGCGGTAACCTCGATGACGACGATATCGGCCGCACCGACGATCCGGTTCGCATGTATCTGCGCGAGATGGGGTCGGTCGAGCTGCTGTCGCGCGAGGGCGAAATCGCGATCGCCAAGCGCATCGAGGCTGGCCGCGAGATGATGATCGGCGGCATCTGCGAGAATCCGTTGACGGTTCGTGCCATCATCGGTTGGCGCGACGCCCTCAACGAAGAAAAAATGTTGCTGCGCGACATTATCGATCTCGACGCCACATACGGCAGCGGCGGGTTTGAGCAAGTACCGGCAGAGGCGGTCGGCCCCACGCCCCCCGAAGCTGGCTCGCAAGCTGACGCTGGCTCGCAAGCTAATGGCGAGGCCGGCAATGAGGAAGATGCACCGAGTGAGGAGGATGCCGCGGCTGAGCTTGCGGGGATCGAGAGTGACATCGCCGTCGAGGAGGCCGATGGCGAGGAGAGTTCGATCTCGCTTGCCGCTATGGAAGCTCAGTTAAAGCCGGGTGTACTCGCGACGTTTGATGCGATCGCCGAGATCCACAAGAAGCTGCAGAGGCTCCAGGATCAGCGGATCAATGCCCTGTACAAGGGCGAAGATTTGCCGCGGGCGACGGAACGCCGCTACGAAAAGCTCAAGGCGGCAATGATCGAGAACATCAAGCGGGTGCGCCTCAACAATACGCGCATCGAACATCTCGTCGAGCAGCTCTACGACGTAAATCGCCGGCTGGTCGCCGAAGAAGGAAAATTGTTGCGAATGGCCGAGAGCAGCGGGATCAAGCGCTCGGAATTTCTTCAGCACTACATCGGCAGCGAGCTCGCTGCCGATTGGCTCGATCGTGCCCGAATACTGCCCGCCCGCGGTTGGGCAAAACTGGACGAAAGGCATGCAGGCGACGTCGCAAAGCTGCGCGGCGCCGTCGTTCAGATCGCCGCCGAGACGAAGCTACCGATCAATGAGTTCCGCCGGGTCGTGCAGACCGTTCAGCGAGGTGAACGCGAGGCGAGCCGAGCCAAGAAGGAGATGGTCGAGGCCAATCTGCGGCTCGTGATCTCGATCGCCAAGAAATACACCAACCGTGGGCTGCAATTTCTGGATCTGATCCAGGAGGGCAATATCGGTTTGATGAAAGCCGTCGACAAATTCGAGTACCGCCGCGGCTACAAGTTCTCCACCTATGCAACTTGGTGGATCCGCCAGGCGATCACCCGGTCGATCGCCGATCAGGCGCGCACCATCCGCATCCCGGTGCACATGATCGAGACGATCAACAAGCTGGTGCGCACTTCGCGGCAGATGCTGCACGAGATCGGCCGCGAGCCGACACCGGAGGAGCTCGCCGAAAAGCTCGCGATGCCGCTCGAAAAGGTGCGCAAGGTCCTAAAGATCGCCAAGGAGCCGATCAGCCTCGAGACGCCGATCGGTGACGAGGAGGATTCGCATCTCGGCGATTTCATCGAAGACAAGAACGCGGTATTGCCGCTCGATGCGGCGATTCAGGCCAATCTGCGTGAGACGACGACGCGTGTCTTGGCTTCGCTGACGGCGCGCGAGGAGCGCGTCTTGCGTATGCGCTTCGGTATCGGCATGAACACCGATCACACCCTCGAAGAGGTCGGCCAGCAATTCTCGGTGACCCGCGAGCGCATCCGTCAAATCGAGGCGAAGGCATTGAGAAAGCTGAAGCATCCGAGCCGCTCGCGGAAATTGCGCAGCTTCCTCGACACTTGAGAGTGCCGGGGGCCCGTAGTTCAGCTGGTTAGAACACGCCGCTCATAACGGTGTAGTCGCAGGTTCGAATCCTGCCGGGCCTACCACAGTTCTCGTCTGGCTCTATGCTTGCCAAACCTGCAAAGGCGAATGGCCGTTGTCGAGAGCACCGCAATCGTGTCCATTTGGCGCTGGTGAAGGCAGGCCGGATGCACCGTTTTCCATCGATGAGCCGGCGGTAATCGCGCTCCTCCCTGCGCGGCCCCTTTTGCCACGGCCGAGTTAGTCGGGAGCTTGCGCTAAGGCGAGCGGATTGGGAAGGTCGGCCGCGCTCGACGGAACGCGCGGGAGGCTTCCGGAGACTTCACGAGACCTGCGCAATCTCTCGCACCCGGGTCGACCGAGTAGCGGCGAGGTGGTCCTTCGCCAGCACTGTGTAAACCGCCGGCAGCACAAACAGCGTGAAAAGCGTGCCGACAGACATGCCGGCGACAACCACAACGCCGATCGAGAAGCGGCTGGCGGCGCCGGCGCCGGTCGCGATCAGCAACGGCACGAGCCCGACAACCATCGCCGCCGTCGTCATCAAGATCGGCCGCAACCGCACTCGGGCGGCCTGCTCGATTGCGCGCCGCCGGTCGAGGTTCTCGCGCACCTGCAGCGTATTGGCGAATTCCACCATCAGGATGCCGTGCTTGCTGATCAGGCCGATCAAGGTGACCAGCCCCACCTGTGTATAGATGTTCATCGTCGCCAAGCCGAAGAACAGCGGCATCAGCGCTCCGCACATCGACATCGGCACGCTGACGAGGATCACCAGCGGATCACGCAGGCTTTCGAACTGCGCCGCCAGCACGAGAAAGATCACGATCAGCGCGAAAACGAAGGTGATCGTCAGCTGATTGCCTTCCCGCACGAATTGGCGCGTATCGGAGAGGTAGTCGTGGCTGAAGCCGGCCGGCAGGTTCTTAGTCTGCTGCTCGAGAAAATCGACCGCCAGGCCCATTGTCACTCCTGGCATCGGCACAGCTTGGAAAGTCGCAGAGTTCAGCTGGTTGTACTGGGTTAGGGAATTGGGCTGAGTGTCGACGTCGAGGGACACGAGGTTGGACAGCGGCACCGGCTGCCCCGACGGCGCACTAACGTAATATTGTGTCAACGTATCCGGCGTCAGGCGGTCCACCCGTGTGACTTGCGGTATTACTTCATAGGACCGGCCGCCGAGATTGAAGCGGTTGACGTAATTCTCGCCGACCAGCAGTGCCAATGTATCGCCGATCGACTGCATGGTCAGCCCGAGCTCGTTGACCTTGGATCGGTCTACTTTGACCTGGATGGTCGGCTGGTTGAAATCGAGATCGCTGTCGGTGACGATGAACAGCCCGCTCTTCCGTGCCGCCGCCTTGATCTTGTCCATTGCCAAGTAGATGTCCTTGTAGTCGCCAGTCGAGTAGATCACCATCTGCACCGGCAGCCCGCCGATCGATCCGGGCAATGGCGGCAGCGAGAAGACGAAGGCGTTCATTCCTTCGACCGCCGCCGCCTTGCGTTGCATCAAGGGCTTCAGTTGCTGCGCCGAACGCGAGCGCTCGCCCCAGGGTTTGAGGATCGCACCGGCAATGCCTTGGTTGGGCCCGAACCTGCCGTTGACGATAAAGCGCAGATCGGTCTCGGGGAATGAGCCGAAGGCTTGGTCGAGCTTGTCGGTATAGGCCTCCTGGTAGTCGAGATTGGAATATTGCGGCGCTTTGGTCAGAGCGAACAGAACCCCCTGATCCTCTTCGGGGGCGAGCTCGGCCTTCGTGTTCATGTACATGAAGACGAGGCTGGCAAAGACGGCCGCGGCGAACAGCGCGGTCACCGGACGATAGTCCAGCGACCGCTCCAGCTTGCGCCCATACCACTCCGTCACGCGGGAAAAGACGACGTCGATCAGGTGGACGAAACGGCCGCGCAGCATCTCGCGAGACAGCAGAAGCGAGCACATCATCGGCGACAAGGTTACCGCGACTACGCCCGAAATGATGACGGCGCCCGCCAGGGTGAATGCGAATTCGCGGAACAAAGCACCGGTGACGCCACCGAGAAAACCGATTGGTGCGTACACCGCCGCCAAGGTCAGGGTCATCGAAATGACCGGCCCCGCGATCTCGCGGGCGCCGATCAGGGCGGCCTGCGCCGGGGTGCGGCCCTCTTCGATATGGCGATAGACGTTCTCGAGGACCACTATCGCGTCGTCGACGACAAGCCCGATCGCGAGCACCATCGCTAGCAAAGTCAATAGGTTCAGGCTGAACCCGAGCGCCGCCATGATGATCCCGGCGCCGACCAACGACAGCGGTATTGTTACGACCGGGATCAGCACCGCCCGCAGGCTGCCGAGGAACAGAAAGATCACGCCGATGACGATAACGACCGCAGCGGCGAGCGTAAATTTGACCTCGTCGATCGAGGCCTGAATGAATTTAGTCGAATCGTATGCGACCTGCATTTTGACCGACGGCGGCAGGTTACGCTCGATTTCGGGCAACAACGACCGAATACCCGCGACCAGCGACAAGGGATTGCCGGTCGGGGTCGCCTGGACGCCGATGAACACGGCATGCTGGCCGTTCATCTCGATGCTCTGGGTCCAGCTCTGGGCATTGAGATCGACACTGGCGATGTCTTCCATCCGCACCACCGCCCCGTCCTTCGCCTTGACCACCATCTTGGTGAACTGCTCGACACTGGCGAGCCCGGTATCGGCATTGACGTTGGTGACCGTGAAATAGCCTTTGGCCTGGCCCGGCGCCGATTGGAAGTTATTGGCGCGGATTGCCGCAGCAACGTCGCTCGCTGAGATCCCGCGTGCAGCCATCCGTGTCGGGTCGAGCCAGAGCCGCATTGCAAAGGTCTGCCCGCCAAGGATATCCGCCGAGGAGACACCGTCGACGGTGGCGAGCAGCGGCTGCACGACGCGGGTCAGATAATCGGAGATCGCCGCGCTCGACAATTCCGGGCTGGCGAAGCCGATGTACATGACTGCCGTGGTCTGCCCGGTCGCTTTTATGATGACCGGGTCCTGCGATTCTTTCGGAAGCTGGAACTTGACCTGCTGAACCTTGGCCATGATGTCGGTCAATGCCTGGCTCGGATCGTAATTGAGCCGGATGTAGGCGGTGACCGTGCTCGTCCCCTGAATCGATGACGCGGTCAGGTAGTCGATGCCTTCGGCGGTCGACACCGCTTGCGAGATCGGCGTCGTGATGAAGCCCTGCATCAAATCGGGCGAGGCGCCGGGGTAGATCGTCGTGACAGTAATCGTCGTGTTCGACAGCTTGGGGTACTGGCGGATCTGCAGCCCGGTCATCGCCTTCAGACCGATCAGCAGGATCAGCAGACTGACCACCAGCGCCAGCACCGGCCGGCGGATGAAGATGTCGGTAAAGGACATGTCTCAGTTCCGCGTCAGTGCCGGCGGCGGTTGCGGCGCGGGCGAGTTGCTGATTGCGACCGGCGCGCCGTTCTGGACCTTGACCTGACCCGCGGCGACGACACGATCGCCAGGTTTGAGCCCGTCGAGGATCGTCACCTTGTTGCCCCATCGCACCCCGGTTTTTATTGGAGTGCGCACCGCCTTGAGGATCGGATCGCCCTTGGCGTCCTTGCCGTCCTCGCGGATCACGTAAACGCTGTCACCGTAGAGCGTATAGTCAACGGCGGTCTCGGGCAGCACGACCATATCGGTTTGCGGCGGCAACACCACGGCGGCATTGACGAACATGCCGGGCAGTAGAGCGTCGTCCGGGTTCGGCATCGTTGCCTGGATCGCCATCGTCCGGGTATCGGCGCTGATCTGCGGCTCGATCGTCGTGATCTCCGCGCTGAACGTGCGGCCGGGGAACGCGTCGGCCGTGACGTTCGCCCGCTGGCCGACCGAGATCTGCGCGCGCATCTGCGACGGCAGGGTGAAATTTACGTATAGCGTCGACAGATCAGTCAAGGTAGCGATCCGGGCGCCCGGGTTAAGGTATTGCCCGACCTCGATTTGGCGCATGCCTAGCTGACCGGAAAACGGGGCGCGGATCTGCTTTTGCTCGATCAGCGCCTGGGTCTTGATGATTTGTGCCCTGGCTTGGTCGAGCTGGCTCTGTTTCTGATCGACTGTCTCGCGTGCTTCGTATTGATGCTTGGCCAACTCGCTGGAGCGCTGAAGGGTGGTTTCGGCCCAGCGAGCCTGTGCCTGGTAATTGGCGAGGTCCCCGCGATCCGGCGCATCATTGAGCTGGACGAGCGGGTCACCCGCCTTCACTACCGCTCCCGGCTCGAAAAAGATCTTGGTGACGCGTCCACCCACCTCGGGGTTGATTGTGACCTGATGCACTGCGGCGACCGAACCGATCCCGGCGGCAAACCGCGGTACCGATTCGGTTTTTGCCTCGACCGCGCTGATTTGCGCCAGTGGCGGCTTGTTATTGGCGAAATAGCTCGCGATCGCTTGCTCGCGAAACCGGTTGAAGCCGTAAACTCCGCCGAGCACGACTGCAAGCAGCACCGCCATGATGGCAAACCAGCGGACCGTGTTCGGTCGCCTTGCAGTCGCGTTGCCGATCTCCCCGCGCTCATGCAAGGGCTGATTAGGGCTCAGCGCCTCGGCGGTCGTACCGGCTGTCCATTCGCCGTCCATGAGGGCGTCCTCTACCGCTAGGCTGAAGGGAACTCGAGAGGGCTCTGGGCGCAGGTGGCGAGCGCAGATGCGATCACCGCGTCTTTCATCCCCATTCCGCGAAGGATGAACCAGCTTGCCTCTTCGACTAATGCTGCGAGCGCTCCCTGGTATAGGATCGAAGCTCGGCCAGGAAGAAAGCCGAACGCCACCATCGCGGCAACATGATGGCCGAACCAAAAGCGGTTCGCCGAGGCTATCGTGCCGAGGGCCAAATCGCCTGCTGCTGCCGCTGCCTCGAGCGACGCCGCAAAGAGCGGATGAACCTGCTCGAAGATCCGCTCGAACGCCTCGCGTGCGTAATCCCCGTCCTCGAGCAGGCTGTGGAGGACGAGGCGAAGCCGCGTATCAAGCTCGCTCCGGTCGGCTCCGCCTCCGAGCAGGAAGTACCGCACCATGAAGTGGGTCATCTGGACGAGCGTAGCCGTCGAGGGCTCGAGAGCGGCGAGACGTTCGAGAGCTGGATCGCCCTCACAGCCCAGTCGTAAAATCTCGCTGTAAAGCTGCTTCTTGCTTGGGAAGTGGCGAAACAGCAGCGCCTCCGAGATCCCCGCCGCCTCCGCCAGTTCCTTCGTTGTAGTCCCAGCAAATCCTTTGCGGGCAAAAAGCGGCACCCCCGCCGCGACGATCGCTTTGCGGCGCTCGTCGCTATCCAGTCGAGTCATCGCCATGGCAGGCGGGAAGTAAGCACTTACTAACAGGCCTGTCAAGCGCGCAGGCCCGCCAACAAGTCCGATCGACCGGTTTCGTCAGGGCTACTCTCGTCGTAAATATGGGTCCGCAGGGAGCAGCAGGTCGGCGATCTGCCCAGCCTTGACGATGCGAATCATCGCGTCCTGGCTCGTTCCGCTCTCACTGGGGCATTAAGAGGTCTCCATGCCAGCTTACCAGTACATCTACGTGATGAAGGGCCTCAGCAAGACCTATCCGGGCGGCCGCGAGGTTCTAAAGGACATCTGGCTGTCCTTCCTGCCCGGCGCCAAGATCGGGGTGCTGGGCGCAAACGGCGCCGGCAAATCGACCCTGCTGCGGATCATGGCGGGTGACGAGCGGGATTTCGCCGGCGAGGCCTGGGCGGCTGAGGGGGCGCGGGTGGGTTACCTGCCGCAGGAGCCTGCGCTCGATACGACAAAGGACATCTTCGGCAATATCATCGCGGGGCTCGCCGAGACCAAGGCTTTGCTCGATCGCTTCGAGGCAGTCAGCGCCCGCTTTGCCGAAGACCTCTCGGAAGCAGAGATGGATGCGCTGATCGCCGAGCAAGGCGAACTCCAAGAGAAGATCGACCAGGCCAATGCATGGGAACTCGACCGCACCATCGAGATCGCGATGGACGCGTTGCGCTGCCCGCCGGGTGATGCGGACGTCGCCACCCTGTCGGGCGGCGAACGGCGGCGCGTGGCCCTATGCCGGCTGCTGCTTCAACGCCCGGACCTTCTATTGCTCGACGAGCCGACCAATCATCTCGACGCCGAGTCGGTCGCTTGGTTGCAGCGCTTTCTCGAGGATTACCCGGGAACGGTTGTGACCGTCACCCACGACCGCTATTTCCTTGACGAGGTCGCCGGCTGGATCCTCGAACTCGATCGCGGCCGGGGTATCCCCTACGAGGGCAATTATTCGGGCTGGCTGGAGCAAAAGCAGAAGCGTCTCGAGCAGGAAGGCCGGCTGGAGGCGGCGCGCCGGCAAACCCTCGAACGTGAGCTCGAATGGGTAAGGCAGAGCCCGCGTGCGCGGCAAGCCAAGAGCAAGGCCCGTCTTTCTGCATATGAGACCCTGGTCGCCCAGAGCCGGGAAAAAGCCCCAGAGACAGCCCAGATCGTGCTGCCCCCAGGGCCACGGCTCGGCGATCTGGTGATCGAGGCACAGCACGTTGCCAAAGGCTTTGGCGACATGCTGTTGATCGAGGCCCTCGATTTCCGCGTGCCTGCGGGCGGCATCGTCGGGGTGATCGGCCCGAACGGCGCCGGTAAGACAACGCTCTTTCGCATGGTCACTGGCCAGGATGCGCCGGACGACGGCCGGTTCCGGATCGGCGACACCGTCAAGCTCGGCTATGTCGATCAGTCCCGCGACGCCCTCGTCGCGTCCAGCACGGTATGGCAGGAGATCTCGGAGGGCCAGGACGAAATCGACCTCGGCCGCCGTAAGATGGCGAGCCGCGCCTATTGTGCGTTATTCAATTTCCGCGGCGCCGACCAGCAAAAGAAGGTGGGGCAGCTGTCAGGCGGTGAGCGCAACCGTGTCCACCTCGCGAAAATGCTGAAAACCGGCGCCAACGTGTTGCTGCTCGACGAGCCGACCAACGATCTAGATGTCGACACATTGCGGGCACTCGAAGAGGCGCTGCTCGACTTTCCTGGTTGCGCGGTCATCATCACACACGATCGCTGGTTCCTCGATCGCGTGGCCACCCACATCCTCGCCTTCGAGGGCGACAGCCAAGTCGTTTGGTTCGAAGGCAACTATGCCGATTACGAAGCCGACCGCCGCCGGCGCCTCGGCGCCGAGGCCGATCAGCCGCACCGCATCCGCTACAAGCCGCTGGTGCGCAACTGAGTTCAGCGCGGCGCGGAGTTTCCGGTCTTCTCGCGCAATTGGGTGATGAGGCCTTGCACCTGTCCGCCATTGCGCTGGATGACCGCGGCGAACTCGGAGCGCTGTGTCACGGCCATGCTGATGCCGTCGACGGCGACATCGTTGATCTTGTAGGTGCCGTTGCGATCCGTCAGATGCCACTCCACCTTGACCGGCTGGCCGCCGGTCGGTCGGACGATTTCGCTTGCGACAATCGCTCCCTCGGGACCCGGCCGGCTGCCCGTCACCTTGAGCGTCTCGCCGCTATAGGCCGCAAGCTGAGCGCTATAGACGAGCGCGATGTAATCCTCGAACAGCTTGATGAATTCCTGCTGCTGCTCGGGAGTGGCAGTCTTCCAGTACCGCCCGAGCACGAAGCGCGCGATCCCTGGCACGTCGAAATCTTCTCGGAACAGCTCCTGAAACCGCGCCGCCCTTTGTGCCGGAGTCGCATTCTTGCCGAGCACCTCAAGCGCGCGGTTGCCGAGATTGTTGATCACGGCGGCCGGATCTGCGGCGGCGAGAGCGGCCGGGGCCAGCGCCGCTGCGATCAAGACGAAAGCGGCGGTCAGAACGGAGCGTCGCGTCATTACCGTGATACCTCAGGAACGTTTGGTGTTTCAGAAACAAAGACCGGCCGGGCGGCCAGGCTCTTGGCCGAAACAGGCGCCGCTGGGCTGTCGTTCCGGCTGAACGAGGATGGCGGTGGCAGATTCTGCTCCTTCTCGTGGCGGATCAATGCCGCCCGGCGCTGTCGATAGAGCGAGCGGATGGTGGCGTAGTAGTCGAGCGATGTGCGCTCGATGTCGGCCAGGGTCTCGATGTAGCGGGACCGCTGATCGATACCGGCGACCCCGCCGCGCACGAATGGAATCCAATAAAGGGTGTATGGATTGCCGGTGACAATATAGTTGAACGGGTCACCGAACCCCTCGGCGACTTGGCCCGTGAGGTCGCGCGGGGTAGAGGGACCGAGAACCGGTATGACGAGGTAAGGCCCTTCGGGAATCCCCCAGACGCCGAAGGTGAGGCCGAGATCGTCCTCGTGATAAGGAAGCTCCCCCCACCGCCCGGCGACATCGATAAGGCCGCCCACGCCGAGGGTCGAGTTCAGGGTAAAGCGCGCAAACGTCTGTCCGGCGCGCTCGAACTCGCCTTGCAGCGCGTCGTTCGCGAAAATCAGCGGCTCACGCAGATTGCGGAGAAAATCGCGTAGCGAGTCGCGCACCGGGTCCGGCAGCACCGTACGGTAGGCTTTGGCGACCGGCACCAGCACGTTGCGATCGACTACTTGGTTGAAGTCGAAGATCGCGCGGTTGGTATCTTCCAGCGGGTCGTTGAAATCCTCTGCCTCGGCAGCCTCGGCCTGCGGGTTGTTCGACGGGGTGGCGCATCCGGCAAGGGTGAGGGCTACGATGAGCAAGAGGGTCGAGAAGACGAGACATGGCGGGCGAAAATTCATGGCTGCTCTCGCGTTTAGCTATCGTCTTCCGCTTGGACAGGATAATTGCGGCAAATTAGCCTTATCGGCAAGTGGCGCTTCAGAGGACTGAAGGTCGCGGGCCCCGTTACGACCCTCCAATCATAAACCTCTTGCCTATATAAAGATATGTGTATATGTTGCTCCCTCTCATCGCGAGGCGCCCTGTTTACATGGAGCATCTCTTAGCCGCGTTGCGTGCGGTCGCCGAATCGACCCGGTTGCGGCTGGTTGTTCTGTGTGCCCGCGGCGAGCTTACCGTGAGCGAGCTTACCCAAATACTGGGGCAGAGCCAGCCGCGGGTGTCGCGACATCTGAAACTTTTGTGTGAGGCTGGCCTGCTCGACCGCTTTCGCGAAGGGAGCTGGGTCTTTTACCGCCTAAGCCGTTCGAGCCCGGCGGGCGCGCTGGCCCGCCAGCTCGTCGCGACCTGCGGCGAGACTGATGCGACAATCGCTCTGGATCTTCAGCGATTGGGTGCAATCAAACGGCAGCGCTCCGACCTCGCCAGCGCCTATTTTCGCGATAATGCCCCTCAGTGGCACCGCATCCGTTCGCTCTATATCGATGAGCGCGAAGTTGAAGCGGCACTCGTCGAGATCGTCGATGCGGCCGGCCCTCGTGATCTGCTCGACATCGGGACCGGCACTGGCCGCATGCTCGAAATTCTGGCGCCGCGGGTCGAACTCGCGCTCGGGGTCGACCAGTCGCGGGAGATGCTCGCCGTCGCGCGGGTCAATCTCGAACGGGCTGGGCTGGAAAACGGCTCGGTTCGGCTCGGCGACATGTATCGGCTGGCGCTGCCCGACGCCTCGTTCGACGCGGTGGTGATCCATCAGGTGCTGCATTATGCCGACCGGCCGGCGGAGGCCATCGCCGAGGCGGCCCGGGTTTTACGGCCGAATGGGCTTCTGGTGCTGGTCGATTTTGCGCCCCATTCACTCGAATTTCTCCGCGACGAGCACGCCCACCGCCGCCTCGGTTTTGCCGATGGCGAGGTGGCCGAGTGGTGCGAGGCCGCCGGCCTCGATCCGGCACCGCCGCGCCGGCTGGCCGGTGACCCGTTGACCGTCGTCATCTGGACTGCGCAGCGACCAGCCTCGGCACCGCCGCTGTTAGTAGGAGATTTGCGCGAAACGGTGCCCGACGCAGCGCTCGAACGGGAGCTTCACTGATGCCCCAGAACCTCGGTCAGAAGGCTTCCGATGACCGATCGCGCGGCCTGCTTGCCGCCGATCCGGGCAGCGATTTCGACGCCGGCCCGCCGCGCGTCTCTTTCGAATTCTTTCCGCCGAAGACGGCGGAAATGGAGCAGCGGCTGTGGGAGGTGGTGAGGCGCCTCGAACCGTTGGCCCCGCGTTTTGTGTCGGTGACCTATGGGGCGGGCGGCTCGACCCGTGAGCGCACGCATGCTACGGTCCGGCGCATCCGGCACGAGACCGCGCTCGAACCGGCGGCCCATCTCACTTGCGTTGCCGCGACCAGAGCCGAGATCGATGCCGTCGCGCATAGTTACTGGCAGGCCGGGATCCGCCACGTCGTTGCGTTGCGCGGTGATCCGCCTGGCGGCGTCGAGCATTACACGCCGTATCCCGGCGGCTACGCTTATGCCACCGATCTCGTCAGGGGATTGAAGCGCATCGCCGATTTCGAGGTCAGTGTCGCCGCCTATCCCGAGACCCACCCGGAAGCGCAGAGTGCCGAGCACGACCTCGACAACCTGAAGGGCAAGCTCGACGCGGGCGCCAGCCGCGCGATCACTCAGTTCTTCTTCGATGTCGATCTTTTCCTGCGCTTCCGCGATCGCGCGCACACCGCCGGCATCCGGGTATCGATCGTGCCAGGCATCCTCCCGGTCACCAATTTCACGCAGCTGAAGAAGATGGCCGCGACCTGCGGCGCCGCGATCCCGGATTGGATGGCCGGCCATTTCGAGGGCCTCGACGACGATCCCGACACCAGGCGGCTGGTCGCCGCCTCGATCGCGGCCGAGCAGTGCCGCCGCCTGCACGCCAACGGCGTGCATGAGTTCCACTTCTACACCTTGAATCGGGCCGACCTCACCGTTGCGATCTGCCACATGCTCGGCGTGCGCGCCAAGAAGCCCGCCGCCGCGGTGGCCTGATCGACCGCAGTCCGATGGCGCACTTCCTTGATTATCTCACGGACCGCGTCGTGCTCTGCGACGGCGCGATGGGGACCCAGGTGCTGGGGCGCAATCTCGACGTCGAGCGCGACTTTCTCGGCCTCGAGAACTGCCCCGAAATCGTCTGCGAGAGCCGGCCGGATCTGGTCCGCGAGATCCACCGAGGATATCTCGAGGCCGGCTGCGATGCGGTCGAAACCAACAGCTTTGGCGGCTCGCCGATCACCCTCGGCGAATTCGGCCTCGCCGACCGGGCGTTCGCGCTCAACCGCCGCGCCGCCGAGCTCGCGCGCGAAACGGTCGCCGAATTCGTCCATGACGGCCGCACCCGCTTCGTTCTCGGCTCGGTCGGGCCGGGGACTCGCCTGCCCTCACTCGGCCATATCGCCTATCAGCCGCTCGAGGACGCGCTCGCCATTCAATGCGCCGGACTGATCGCCGGGGGCGCCGATGCGATCCTGATCGAGACCTGCCAGGACCCGCTGCAGATCAAGGCCGCGGTCAATGGCGCCAAGCGAGCGAGCGAGGATGCACATAAGGACACGCCGATCCTCGTCCAGGTGACGGTCGAGACGACCGGAAGCCTGCTCGTCGGCGCCGATATCGCCGCCGCGACGACGATCATCGGGGCGCTCGATGTGCCGATGATCGGGCTCAACTGCGCGACGGGCCCGCGCGAGATGGCCGAGCACGTCAAATGGCTCGGCGAGAACTGGCCCGGGTATATCTCGATCCAACCCAATGCCGGGCTTCCCGAGCTCGTCGACGGGCGTACCCATTTCCCCCTCGGGCCCACCGAATTGGCGCAATGGCTCGAACGCTTTGTGGTCGAGGACGGGGTCAACATGATCGGCGGGTGCTGCGGCACCGAGGCCCGGCACATCGCGGCACTCGACGCGATGCTGCGCCGCATCGGCAGGGATCGTCCCCGGCCCCTGCCGCGCCACCGTAGCCCGGTGTGGACCCCTGCAGTCGCCTCGCTCTATGGCCAGGTCCCGCTTCGCCAGGAAAACGCATATCTGTCGATCGGCGAGCGCTGCAACGCCAACGGCTCGCGCCAATTCCGCCGATTGCAGGAGCAGGGCGACTGGGACGGGTGCGTCGAGATGGGCCGCGAGCAGGTCAAGGAGGGCTCGCACACGCTCGACCTGTGCACCGCCTTTGTCGGACGCGACGAGGTCGCCGACATGACCGAGGCGGTGACCCGCCTGCGCGGTGCGGTCAACGCGCCGCTCGTCATCGACTCGACCGAGTATCCGGTGCTCGATGCGGCACTCAAGCTCTACGGCGGCAAGCCGATCATCAACTCGATCAATTTCGAGGATGGCGAGGAGGCGGCCGAGAAGCGTCTCCGTCTCGCACGCCGCTTCGGCACCGCGGTCATCGCATTGACGATCGATGAGACCGGCATGGCCAAGGAGGTCGAGCACAAGCTCGCCGTGGCGCGGCGGCT
>WNFR01006106.1_pt1 | contig 16006 bp, 18 predicted proteins | sample 5400221 | NCBI WGS metagenome assembly WNFR01 (sample SAMN13153357, study PRJNA577476) | soil metagenome | isolation source: 40 cm soil under Madrone tree | place: USA:California | collected 2016-06-14 | reverse complement strand
TCGCTGGGCCGCCACCACAGGCGCGCGCGCGCGTGGAGCGCCGTCACGGGCAGCCCACCCGAGATCAATCCGGTGGACGGACCGGCACCCACCCCGGCTCCCCAGGTTGCGCGAGACCAGCGCAACTCCCCCACGGCGTGCGCCGCCGCGGTCGGGCCCGCGCCCGTGCGCGTGGTGCCCGCGAAGGTCGCCTCGACGCCGAGCTGGCGTCCGCTGGCGGAGGGTGCGGTGACTGCCGACAGATCCGCCAGACTGAGGCCGGCCCATTCCCCACCGGGGAGCGAGGCGATCGAGCCGGAAAGATCCGCGACAAGTGCCGCACTCGTGTACCGAATGCCCGGCGAGAAAATGGCCGAGCCGAAGCTCGTTCCCCCGGGATAGCGCACGGTACCAGCGCCCACGCCGACGGAGCCATCGACTTGGGCCGCTGCCGGCGCGGCGTGTGCACTCGCCGCCACCAGCAACACAGCGATCCCCCGCCTCACGGTGCAAAGCTAGCCCGCGCGGCGGAGGACGGGAACGGCCGTCAGCTGGTGAGCGCTAGGGTCGGTGGTTCCCCGACTGGCCGCCCTTGTGGGCGGGCACCGCCGGCGTGGCGCGCTTGGCGGGGACGGTGGGGACGATCCCGTGCCCGGGAACGGCGGGTGTGGCCCGCACAGCGGGCGTTGCCGCGTTGGGGTTGCGCGCGTGTGGAACCGTCACCACCTCACCGCGGCGGTGCGTCGCCCGGTGCGCGGCGCCCTGGGAATGCAACGCGACCATCGCTTTACCCTGATCGGACGCGTGCTCGTTGGGGATCTGGGGTGTCTGCGCCGCCACCATGGTCGGCAGCGCCAGCGTCACCGCCAGCACGAGAAGCTTACTGGTCATACAACCTCCTCGATCATCGTGACAAGCGGGCCCTGCCTGGGCGGCGGGCTCAGTCGTTCAGGCCATTCCCGCGCCAGCAGAAGGCCGCGGGCCTGGCTCCGTGCGATCTCCTTCAGGCAGGCCGAGACCGACTGGTTCGCCCTCGCGACGAACCGCGCGGCGGTGCGCCAGAGGTGCGCGAACGTCTCGGCGACCACCTCCTCCGCGTCGCCAGGGTCGACGAGCATCCCGTAGGCGAGGGCGTATAGACTGGTGCCGTGACGCTCGTACAGAGCGCGCAGGGCATCCAAGTCACCGCGGGCCACGGCGTCCAGGAGATGTCTGTCCGCCACCAGGGTCGTATCGTAGGGCATGACGCCATGAAGACGGTCGAAACGGGGGCTAGGTAACGCTCACGGCCGGAAGTGCCTACGGGGCAGGGCGTTACCAAAGTTGCCGGTTGGGACTCTTTAGGCTGGGACTGGTTGCCCGCGACACCCCGGTCCTCTACCATCCCCTGCATCACTTCCGGCGGTGGGGGTCCTGTTGGGTCTCGAGGGTGAGGCGACGGATGCCGAGGTCGTGCGGGCGGTGCTGGCGGGCGACGTCGAGCGCTATGCCGTCCTGGTGCGGCGCTACCGCGATCGCTACGCGCGCTTCGCGTCGCGCATGCTCGGCTCGCGGGACGTCGCCGAGGATGCCGTGCAGGACGCGCTGGTGCGGGCGTTCGATCGGTTGGCGGACTGCCGTGAGCCGGACAAGTTTGCGGGGTGGCTGTTCCTGATCTTGCGAAACCGCTGCTTCGCGGAGAAGCGGCGCCGGCAACGACAAGAACGACCGCTCGATTCGGCGGACGAGATGTATGCGGCGCCCGACCGGCCGGACGGCGACTACGAGCAGGTTGAGCGCGCGCACGCACTGGAGCGGGCGCTCCAACACCTGACCCCGGAACAGCGCGAGGTTTTCGTGTTGAAGCACACGGAAGGGTTGGCGTACGAAGAGATCGCGGGGGTCACGGGCGCGACGGTTGCCTCGCTCAAGATGCGCATGCATCGCGCGTACGACCGGTTGCGGGAGCTGATGAAGGAGCATCTATGACGACAGGCTATCATCCCCTGGTGAAGCGGTTGCTCGACGGAGAGCTGTCACTCGCCGAGCTGCCGCCCGAGCTCCGAGCCGAGGGCGAGGAAGCGCTGCGTCTGGTGGGCGCGGCGAACCGCGCGCCGGTCGCGCTGTCGCCGGCGCTTGAGGAGCGCGTGATGGCCGCCGTCCGCCACGCTGCCTCATCTCACACCGCCTCGCTCGGCAATCGCGCCTGGCGGTGGCTCAACACACCGCGAGACCTGGAGCTGCGACTGCGGGTGCGCCCGTGGACCGTGTGGGCGGGCGCACTCGCTGCGGCAGCGGCACTGGCTCTGCTGCTTGGGCGTCCAGCACCACAGCCGGTGCCCGGCACCCAGGCGCGCGGCGGCATGCGCGATTCCGTCCTCGTGCGGTTCGTGTTGTACGCACCCAGCGCGCGCCGCGTCGCAGTGGCGGGCACGTTCAATCAGTGGGACCGCGCCGCCGCGCCTCTCGTGCCGGCCGGGCGGAGCGGCGTATGGACGACTACCCTCGCGCTCCCCGTCGGCCAGCATCAGTACGCGTTCGTCGTGGATGGTGCACGCTGGGTGGCGGATCCGGGCGCCCCAGCCGTGGACGACGGTTTCGGTCGCCGCAACAGCGTCGTCGCCGTGACCGCGCAAGGAGCGCACCTGTGAGGACCATCGGCCTAGTCCTTACCCTCGTTCTGGGCTCGCCCCTCACATGTGCGCTCAGCGCCCAGGACGTGCAGGCCCAACTCGACGGGCGTGTCTCGCCGGAGGTGCGGCGGGCCGTCCGGAGCATCGCGGCGGACGCCGCCGCGCATGGCCTCCCGGTCGATCCCCTCGTGCAGAAGGCGATCGAGGGTGCGGCGAAGGGAGTACCGGGCGACCGCGTGATCGCGGCGGTGCGCGCCTTGGCCGGACGCCTCGCTGAAGCAATGGCGGCGGTGCGCCAGGGGGGCGTCCCCACACCGACCGGGCAGGTCGTGGAAGGAGGGGCGGACGCCCTCAACGCAGGGTTCAGTGGGCCCCAGGTGAGCGACTTGGTGCGTGTGAGCCGGCCGCCATACGATCCCGCACTCACGCTTCGGGTCGCCGCCACGCTGTCTGCGCTCGGCGTGCCGACGACGCAGGCGCTCCAGCTGGTAGAGGGGATGATCAGCGCTGGCCGGTCGCCGAGCGACCTGCTCGGCCTGCCCGGCCAGGTCCAGACGGGCGTCGCGCGGGGCGCCACGCCGGCGCAGGCGGCTGCAGGCCTGGCACGCGCCGCCGGCGGCGTGCCGCCGGGGCGCCTGCCCGACTGGGTCCCACCCGGGCAACGGAAGCCGCGCAACCAGCACAAGCCCTGACGCCGGCGGCTGGCACGGGCGCGTTACTTCTGACCTCGGGCGTAGCTAGATTCCAGACCCTATGCCCACAGCCCACAATCTCGGATTTCCGCACCTCGGGGCCGCGCGCGAGCTGAAGCGCGCCACCGAGGGCTACTGGGGCGGCAAGGTCTCCTTGCCGGACCTCCTCAAGACCGGCGCCGAGCTGCGCGCCCGCCATTGGCGGCTGCAGCAGGACGCCGGCATCGATGTCATCCCCTCGAACGACTTCTCGTACTACGACCGCATGCTCGATATGTGCGCGCTGGTGGGCGCCGTGCCGAAGCGCTACGGCTGGGCCGGGGGGCCGGTGGACATCGACACGTACTTCGCCATGGCGCGCGGCGTCCAGTCGGGCGGGCGGGACATCACCGCGATGGAAATGACGAAGTGGTATTCGAGCCGGGACAGGCGTTTCGGCTGTCGTCCTCGAAGCCGGTGGACGAGTTCCAGGAAGCGAAGGCGCTGGGCATCCACACCAAGCCGGTGCTGATCGGGCCGGTGACGTTTCTGCTGCTCGGGAAGGCCCGCACGGCGCGGTTCGACCGGCTCACGCTGCTCGACGCGCTGCTGCCCGTCTACGCGGAAGTGCTGTCGCGCCTTGCCGCCGCCGGCGCGACCTGGGTCCAGCTCGACGAGCCGTGCCTCGCGCTCGACCGTACCGCCGCCGAGCGCGCCGCGTTCGTGCGCGCCTATCGGTTCCTCGCGGAGCGGGTGCCGAAGGTGAAAATCCTCGTCGCCACCTATTTCGCCGGGCTCGACGACAATCTCCCGACCGCGCTCGAGCTGCCGGTCGCCGGCCTGCACTTCGATGCGGTCCGCGCGGCCGGGGGCGGCCGCTTCGACGCGCTGCTCCAGGCGTGGCCGGCGGGGGGCGGGCGCGAAGGGAAGGTGTTGTCGCTCGGAGTGATCGATGGGCGGAACATCTGGAAGGCGGATCTCCCCGCGGTGCTGCGCCAGCTCGAGGACGCTCTGGAGCGCGCCGGCGCGGCCCAACTGTGGGTGGCGCCGTCGTGCTCGCTGTTGCACGTGCCGGTCGACCTCGACTTGGAGACGCGGCTCGACAGCGAATTGAAAGGGTGGCTCGCCTTTGCGAAACAGAAGCTCGTCGAGGTGGCGACCCTCACGCGGGCGCTCCGCGAGGGGCGGGACAGCGTGACGGCCCAGCTCGACGCCAACACGCGCTCGCTCGCCGGGCGACGCACCTCGCGACGCATTCACAATCCCGCGGTAAAGCAACGCGCCCGGGGGGTCACGGAGCACGACATGCGCCGCACATCGCCGCACGCCGCGCGTCGCAAGAAGCAATTCCGGCTTCCGCTGTTCCCGACGACCACCATCGGCTCGTTCCCGCAGACGGCCGAGGTGCGGAACGCGCGCAAGAAGCTGCATGACGGCAAGCTGACGCCCGCGGCGTACGACGCGTTCATCGCCGAGCAGATCACGCGGACGCTCAAGCTGCAGGAAGAGCTCGGACTCGACGTGCTGGTGCACGGCGAGTTCGAGCGTAACGACATGGTGGAGTATTTCGGCGAGCAGCTCGAAGGGTTTGCGTTCACCGAGCACGGCTGGGTGCAGTCGTACGGCAGCCGTTACGTGAAGCCGCCGATCATCTACGGCGACGTCTCCCGCCCGAAGGCGATGACCGTGCGGTGGAGCACGTTCGCCCAGTCCAAGACGGCGCGCCCGGTGAAGGGCATGCTGACCGGCCCCGTCACGATCCTGCAGTGGTCGTTCGTGCGCGACGATCAGCCACGGGCGGAGACGGCGAAGCAGCTGGCCCTCGCAATCCGCGACGAAGTCTCGGACCTGGCGGCGGCGGGGATTCGGGTGATCCAGATCGACGAGCCCGCGCTGCGGGAGGGCCTGCCGCTGCGCCGGGTCGACTGGTCGGGCTATCTCGAGTGGGCGGTGAACGCATTCCGCCTGGCGACCGCCGGCGTGTCGGATGCGACCCAGATCCACACCCACATGTGCTACAGCGAGTTCAACGACGTCATCCGCGTAATCGAGAAGATGGACGCGGACGTCGTCTCGATCGAGAATGCGCGCTCGGGGTCCGAGCTGCTCGAGGGGTTCAAGGAGTACAGCTACCCCAACGAGATCGGGCCGGGCGTGTACGACATCCACTCGCCCCGCGTGCCGAGCACCGCGGAAATCGTGCAGGCGCTCAAGCGCATGCAGGAGGTGCTCGGCGACCGGCAGATCTGGGTGAACCCCGACTGCGGTTTGAAGACGCGCGGCTGGGAAGAGACGCTGGCGTCGCTCCGCAACATGGTGCAGGCGGCGCGGCAGATGCGGCCCGTGCCCGCCTCGACGGGGGCGGCAGGTTAAGTTTCGACCATGAGCGCCGCCGACGTCCGTATCACCGCTGAGCCGATCGACAACGGCCGCTGCAAGTTTCTCGTGAGCGAGCCGCTGCACGCGGGTGGCGTGCGGCGGTTCGCCTCGCCGGACGAAGCGCGGGGCTCCCCGCTCGCGGAAGCGATCTTCGCCATCCCGGGGGCGGACGTGAGCGAGGTCATCGTGTCGGGCAACCTCGTCACGGTGGTGAAGCGCAGCCCCGCGGCGTGGCCCGTGGTGGGGAAGGCGGTGGGCCAGGCGATCCGCGCCGCGCTCGCGGGCGGCCAGCCGGCGGTGACGCCCAAGCCCGCCGCGTCCCCCGAGGCCGGCGCCGCGCCGGTGGATGATGCGCTGTACGAGCGCGTCGCGGACCTGTTCGAGAGCCAGGTGAATCCCATGGTGGCCCGGCACGGCGGTCGGGTGGAGCTGATCGACGTGCAGGACGCCGTGGTCATGGTCCGCATGGCCGGCGGGTGCCAGGGGTGCGGGATGGCGGACGTCACCCTGCGCCAGGGGATTGAAGCCATGCTGCAACAGCACGTGCCGGAAGTGAAGGGCATCGTCGACATTACCGACCACACCGCCGGCTCGAACCCCTACTTCGCCGCCGCGAAAAAGTAGAAGTGCGGCTGCTGCTGCTGCTGCCGACCGTCACCTATCGCACCGTCGCGTTCGTCGAAGCGGCTCGCCGGCTCGGCATCGAAGTGACCGTCGCATCCGAGCGGCCGAGCACCTTCGAGCGGGCCAACCCAACCGGACTCGTCACACTCGATTTCGCCGACCCGGCGCACGCAGCCGCGCAGGCGCGGGCGTTCGCGCGCGCGCACCCCGTGCACGGCGTCGTGGCGGTGGACGACGACACCGCCGTGGTCGCCGCCGCCATCGCGCAGGAGCTCGGGCTCCGCGGCAATCCGGTCGCGGCGGCTCGAGCGGCGCGCGACAAGCACCAGCAGCGCCAACTGCTCGCCGCCGCGGGAGTGGCCGTGCCCCGGTTCGAGTTGCTGCCGATCGCGGCGGACCCGGAGCGCGTTGCGGGCCGCGCCGCGTACCCCTGCGTCCTGAAACCGTTGCGGCTGTCCGCCTCGCGCGGCGTCGTCCGGGCGGACGACCCCCCCGGCTTCGTGGCGGCGTTTCGGCGCGTCCAAGCGATCCTCGAGCAGCCGGAGGTGGCGGGGTGCGGCGAATGGGCCCGGCACATCCTCGTCGAAGAGTTCGTGCCCGGCCGCGAGGTCGCGGTGGAGGGGCTCGTGATGCGAGGGTCGGTGCGCGTGCTCGCGATCTTCGACAAGCCCGACCCGCTGGACGGTCCGTTTTTCGAGGAGACGATCTACCTCACGCCGTCACGCCTCGCGCGGACGGCACAGCAAGCCATCGCCGCGTGCGCGCAGGCGGCGGTCGACGCACTCGGGCTCCGGGAAGGGCCGATCCACGCCGAGATCCGCCACAACGACCGGGGGGCGTGGCTGATCGAGCTTGCGGCGCGGCCCATCGGCGGGCGGTGCAGCGGAGCGCTGCGGTTCGAGATGCGGGAAACGGAAAACGGCAAACGGGAAACGTCCCTCGAGGAGATCATCATTCGGCACGCGCTGGGTATGGAGTTGCCGACATTGGAGCGGGAAGAACAGGCGTCCGGCGTGATGATGATCCCCGTCCCCGGAGCGGGCGTCCTGCGGGACGTGCGCGGAGTCGTCGAGGCCCGGGCAGTACCGCTCGTCGAGGAGGTCGCGATCACCGCGCACCCTGGCCAGACGCTGGTACCGTGGCCCGAAGGGTCGCGCTATCCGGGGTTCATCTTTGCGCGGGGAGAGTCGTCGGAGGCCGTAGAAGCGGCGCTGCGCGCCGCCCATGCCCGACTCGAATTTCTGATTGAACCGGCGGACTGACCTACGCCGCCGTGGCGACGCACTCCAACCAGTTACGCGGCACGCCGCACACGCCCGTCTCGTCCATCGCACGCTCCAGCCCCTTTTCCAGGGCGGCGGAGCCTTCCTCGAGCGGCACGCCGGGCAGCGCTCCTTCGATGAAGAGTGAGAACCGGCCGATGTCGCGCATGCTCTCGGGCGGCATTTCGATCCTGACTAGGTCGACGGATGGCCGGGCGAACCCCGCCTGCACACACAGGTCGGAATATTCCTCGGGCGTGAGGAACTGCCGGGCAACCGCGCGGTCCGAATGCTTCACCTCAATACCGCGCTCCCGCAGCACCTGCACCGCCCGGACCACCCAGCGGCGCCAGAAGGCCCCCGTGCCGTCGACGTACGCGCCATTGAAGAAGGTCGTATTGAACGCGAAGACGCCGTCCTTTTTCAAGGCCTTCCGGATCTCGGCGATGACCTGCGCTTTGTCGGGCACGAGGTGAATCGCGTTGAGGAACACGACCGCGTCGGCGGAGGAGACGATGCGCGACACCCACTCGGCGCTGCCCTCCATGAACTTGACCACCTTGGAGTGGATCGCCGCGCGCGCCTTCGAGAGTGCCGATGGAGAAGGATCGATGCCGATCACCTCTACGTTGCGCGGGTCGCCGCCCAGGCGCTCGAGAATGAGCTTGGTGACCGCGCCGGGTCCGCACCCCAGGTCGACGATCTTGCGCCGCCCGGGGCCGATGACCCGCTCCACGATCCACCGGTTTACTTCGGTGAAGAACGGGTGGCGGGTGAACGCCTCGAAAGAAAAACGCTCGTCATCAGCTTGGCAGTGAACCAACATCCCACCTCCGCGGTCGAGCTTTCAAGATACACGACCGGGGCTGGATTCGCCCTGGTTCCCTGCTAGTATCGCCATCTAAGTGACCTCTCCGAAACGTCTTAGTCAAGAGCATCAGCGCTCCCTGGCGCGCCGCCTCAAAGCGAGGGACGAGCGCGCGCTAGGGGAGCTGTACGACCTCGTGGCGCCGTGGATTCTGGGCCTGGTACTGCACATTCTGCACGATGAGGACGAGGCCGAAGAGGTGGTTAGCGACGTCTTCGTGCAGGTGTGGCGTCGCATTGACCAACACGACGCCGGGCGCGGGCCCCTCGTGCCATGGATATTGTCGATTGCGCGCAACAGGTCGCTCGATGCCCTGCGTCGCCGGCGGCGGTGGTGGCGCAAGTCGGCGCTCCTGGAGCAGGCCCACGCGGTGGAGGGCGGTAACGTCGCGCCGGCCGCACCGCATGAAGCCACGGTGCCCGGGTGGCCGCTGCACCGTGAGGTGCAGGCAGCGCTGGCCGCCCTTTCCGAGGAGCAGCGGCGCGTCGTGGTGCTGTCGTACTTCGAGGGGCTGTCGCACGGGGAGATCGCCCGGCGGCTGCACCAGCCGCTCGGGACCGTGAAGACACGGCTGCGCATGGCGCACCAGAAGTTGACCGAGGGCCTGAGACACTTGAAGGACTGGGTGGAATGACGGACTGGCTGGGCATGCTGGCGGCGCCGCGGACCCCGCGTCCCGAGCTCAAGGGACGGGTGCTCGCGCGTGCGCTGGCGCCGCGGCGGAGGTGGCCGCTCGCAGCTGCGGCGATGATCGCCCTCGCCGTGGGGGGCGGTGCCTGGTGGGCGTACCACACGATCGGCACGCTCACCGCCGAGCGCGACGGCCTTGCCGCGCGTGTCCAGGCACTCGAGGACACCGTCTCGACCTTCATTCATGGACCCGCGACGCAGCTCATCCAGATCCCGGTCTCGACCGGCGGTCGGGTGGGCTCGGTGACGATCTTCGCCGACAGCGTGCGGCACCGCTGGCTGGTGCGTTGCGACGGGCTCGCTCCCAACGCGAGGGATCAGGCGTACCAGTTGTGGTTCATCACCGAGCGGGGCATGGCGACCGCGGCCGTGATGCCGATGGACCAGGACAAGCCGATGGTGATGGGGCTGGAGATGCCCGGCGCCGATCAACGGGTGTTGGGTGCGGCGATGACCATCGAGCCGCGGGCCGGATCGGCGAGTCCGAGCGGCCCGGTGGTGTTCCACCGGCTGCTTTAGCCCCGCTTTTCCGCGAGGTCGTGGACCGTTTCGAGCTCCAGGACTTTGAGCCGTCGTTTCCCCACCGGCAGCGCGATCGTCACCGCTTCGCCGACCTTGGTGCCGAGCAGCGATTTGCCCAGGGGCGACGCCATCGACACCGGGAGCTCGGCCGGGTCGTCGTCGCCCTCGATAAACTCGCCGAGCGTCAGCGCGTACGTTTCCTTCTTTTTCGTGTCGAGATCCTGGACCGTGACCCGGGACCCGAACCCGACACGGTCGCGCGGGATGTCGGATTCCCGCACGCCCGAGAGCTTGGAGAGCCGCAGCCGGAGGTGGGAGAGCCGCGACGTCACGAATTGCTGGCGCTCGAGGGCCGCCTTGTACTCCGAGTTCTCCCGCAGGTCGCCGTGCGCGCGAGCCCGCTCGATCTCCTTCGGTAACACGAAGTTGATCTCGTGGTTCAGGCGCTCGACCTCGACCTGCAGCTTCTGCTTGAGCTCGTCGATCATGGCGGAACGGGGAAACTAGACGGTCCTCGGTCCCGGCGCCATCTTTGCGGGCGATGTCCCTCAATATCCGCACCTATCGCGACCTGACGGAACCCGACCGTTCTGGGCTCGTCGACCAGATTGTGGCCCAGCGGCGCCGCGTGGCCGACCGCCTCGCCACCGTAGGGCGGGTGGTGGCGGTGCTGAGCGGCAAGGGCGGCGTAGGGAAGAGCTTCGTGACCGCCGGCCTTGCCCGGGCACTGGCGCGGTCCGGGCGGGCCGCCGGTGTCCTCGATGCGGATTTCAACGGGCCGACCGCGCCGCAACTCCTTCACCTCCCCGTTGCCAGCTGCACGTCGCACGGCGACGTCATCGAGCCGCTGGTCAGCGCCGAGGGGGTTCGCTGCTTCTCCATGGCATTTCTCGTCGAGGACGGCCGCCCGCTGGCGTTCCGGGGGCCCGAAACGGAGAGCTTCGTATGGCGCGGCGCGCTCGAGGCTGCGGCCCTGCGCGAGTTCCTGGCCGACGTGGCGTGGGGCGCTCTCGACGAGCTGCTCGTGGATCTCCCGCCCGGCGTGCAGCGCTTCCAGGAGCTCACCGAGCTGTTGCCTGCACCACCCACCGTGCTCGCCGTGACCATTCCGACCCTCGAGTCGCGGGACGCGGTGCGCCGGGCGCTCCGCGCCGCCATCGACCAGAAGGCTACGCCGCTCGGCGTCGTCGAGAACATGGTGGGCGGTCCGTTCGCCGGGAGCGCCGCAGACGAGCTGGCAGCCGAGTTCGGGATCCCGGTGCTGGCGAGAGTACCATTCCATCCTGGAGAAGATGTGTGGGACAACGTCGTCTCGAAGCTCGGGAGCTCGCTGTGAGCAATTCCGCATTCCGCATTCCGCATTCCGCACTATGAAGTTCTTGTGCGTGGAATGCGATCGGCAGATGCAGTTCGAGGAGCGCCAGCTTCCGGGGGACGGCACGCTTGCGGCGGCATTCCGCTGCCCGACGTGCGGCCGGGTGGTGGCGCTGCTCACGAATCCCATGGAGACCCAGCTGGTCGCGTCCCTGGGCGTGAAGATCGGGGGGAGCACGATCACGCCCCAGCCGCTCGAGACGGTGCGGGGGATGGTGACGACAGGGCGAGCGGATGCGTTCGCGGACGACGGGAAACGGGAAACGGGAAATGTGCCCGCGTGGTCCCCGGAAGCGCAGGACCGCTTGGCCCGCGTCCCCAACTTCGTGCGCGGGATGGTCAAGAGGATTTACCTCGACTACGCCAGGGACCGAGGCATCGCCGAGATCACCCCGGCCGTCATGGACACGGCGCGAACCGAGCTCGGCCTCGAGGGGATGTGAGTCTCGGCGAGCGGACGGTGCACGGGCTGCGAATCGTGATCGACCGCGACCAGTGCGTCGGGTTCGGGGACTGTGTGAAGGAGGCGCCGGAAGGTTTCAAACTGGACGATGAGACGGTGGCGGTGTTCGTCGCGCCCGAGGCGGTGGAGCGCGAGCGGTTGCTGCGCGCGTGCGACGCGTGCCCCGTGGATGCGATCACGGTGTACGACGAAGCGGGCGTGCAGATCGTTCCTGGGACAACTTGACAGGTCCTAGACCGAGCCGCATACTCGCCGCACCAGCACAGCACGTGACATCGCTTACTCTGGCGGGCTCCGGCCCGCCATGATGGCCGGACATACACTCAAGTCGTTCATCGCTTCCAGGCACCGACCCGAGGCTTCGGCCCGGGTCCGGCGAGACGAGTGCATGCCCGGCCCGCCCCGCACGAGAGAGGGAGAGGTGCCGGTGTATCGCGAGATCTTCGTCCCCGTCGACAACTCCACGCATTCCGACTGGGCCGTCGACCGGGCCATCGAGTTGTCCCGTCGGTCCGACGGCCGCATCACCGGTAACCACGTCTACGCCGCCCGCCTCCACGACGTCCGCTTCCGCCAGCTCGAAACAGGCCTCCCCGCTCGTTTCCAGACGCCCGACGAGATCAAGAAGCAGCGCAAGATCCACGACAAGCTGATCGAAAAAGGCCTGCAGCTCATCGCCGACAGCTTCCTCGACCAGCTCGGCAAGCGATGCGAGGCCGCGGGCGTGCGGCTCACGCGCCAGCTGCTCGAAGGCATCAATTACGAAGAGATCGTCAACGAGGTGAACCGCGGGGCGGGCCGGCTGCCGGGCTTGATCGGCTTCGACCCCGATCGCGCGGCGGGCTACGACGGCGGGGACAAAGGGCGCTCGGACGTGAAGGTCGGCGAGAACGGCAGGCTGGTCGCGGAGGACGAGGACGCGGCGGCGCGGCTCGCCGGCTCGTCGGGCCGGCAATACGACCTGCTGGCGATCGGCGCGCACGGGCTCGGCCGCCAGTCGTACTCGCAGCTCGGCGGCGTCGTGTCACGCGTGCTGCGGGGGATTGCGAAGGACATCCTCCTGATCCGGGACGATCGGCCGTTCGAAGGCGGGCGGTTTCTGGTGTGCGTGGACGGCTCGTCCTACAGCTACCGGGCGATGCGCGCGGCGCTCGAGCTGGCGCAGGAGTTCGGCGGTTCCCTGTACGTGTGCAGCGCGTTCGACGTGGAGTACCACCACGTCGTGTTTCACAACATCAAGGATGTGCTCTCCTATCAAGCTTCCAAAGTCTTCAAGTTCGAGGAGCAGGAGGAGCTGCACAACAACATCATCGACAAGGGACTCCTCAAGCTGTGCCAGGCGAATCTGAAGCGCGCTGAGGTCATGGCCCAGGAGTTCCCCGACGTTCCCCTCAAGACACAGATCCTGGTCGGCAAGCCGTTCCAGGTGATCATGCAATGGGCCGAGGAGATCAAACCGTCCCTGCTGGTGCTGGCGCGGCACGGCGCCCATCGGATCGAAGGCACCGACCTCGGCAGCCAGGCGGAGAATCTCGTGCGGCTGGCGTCGTGCAATGCGCTGCTGATCGGGACGGTCGGCATTCGGCCGGAAGACATCCCCTGGATCGAAGAGGACGGCGTCGCGGGGCTGCCGTGGGCGCCGGATGCCGAGGTGCGGATTCTCCGGGTGCCACCCTTCGCGCAGGGAATCGCGCGGCGCGCGGTCGAGGAGTACGTGCTCGAGCAGACTCACGGCGAGCACGCCACGGTCACCAACAAGTGGCTCGACGAGGCGATCCGGAAGCTCCTGCCGACGCATATGCAGCTCATCATGGGCATCGGTACGGCGGAGGAGATCGCGCTCGCGGAAGTGAAGGCGCAAGAACAGATGAAGGCCACCAAGGTGCAGGGGCGCGACGCGGACCCCGAGCCCGCAGTGGCGGAGATCGAGGTGAAGTGCCCCGTCACGGGCGCCGTGAGCCGCCGTGCGCGGATCGCGACCGACCCGATCGTGTGGACCGAGGAAGCATGGCAACGGCTGCAGCTCGTGCCGTTGATCGCCCGCCCGCTGGCGCGCAATACGGTAGAGCGCTTCGCGCGGGGCCACGACATCTGGCGCGTGACTACGCCAGTCATGGACGAGAACAAGCAGGCGATGATCGCTGCCGACGAGTTCGACGTCGACACCATGATGGTCATGTTCCAGGAGCTGCGCGCCAAGCAGATCCGCGCCGAGGCGGAGGGACGGGACGGGCTGTCCCCGGAGATGCGGGCGTTCATTGAGGACGCCAAGGCCCAGGGAATCACGCGCTGCCCCATCCGGGACATCGAAGCGCAGATGGGGAAGTGTCCGGTGGACTTGAAGACCATGAAGCCCGAGGAGGCGAAGGCGGCCATGGAGCGGCTGCTGGCGGAGCAGGCCGGGGACTGACGTGGACTACGTCCCGCACGTGGTCGCATGGAATCTGACCCGGCGCTGCAACCTCGAGTGCGCGCACTGCTACATCGCGGCGGGCCCGCACGAGAGCGCCGCCACGGAACTCGACACGGCCGCGTGTCTCGACATCGTCGATCAGCTGCTGGCGGTGAACCCCGCACCCCTGCTCATCCTCTCCGGGGGCGAGCCGTTGTTGCGGCAGGATCTGGCCGAGATCGCCCACTACGCCACGGCTAACGGGGCCACCGTCGTCGTGGGGACGAACGGGACGCTGCTGACCGACGAGCGCATCGCGGCGCTCAAGCAGGCCGGCGTCCAAGGACTGGCGGTGAGCGTCGATTCGCTGCGCCCCTCCTACCACGACAACTTCCGCCACGGTCGGGGAGCCCTCGCGGACGTGCAGGCCGCCCTCGGGCGGCTGCGTGCCGCGCGGCTCGACTTCATCGTGCAGACCACGGCCACCAAGGGGAACCGTGCGGAGCTGGAGCGGCTGGTCGACTGGTCGGCCGACCAGGGCGCGGTGTCGTTCAATTGCTATTTCCTCGTCCCGACCGGGCGCGGGGCGTCGCTCACCGATCTGGCGCCGGCGGACTACGAAGCCGTGCTCGCCGATCTGGCCCGGTGGGAGCGTGCCTACCGCGGCCGCATGCTGGTACGAGCGAAGTGCGCCCCGCACTTCATGCGGCACGTGCACCAGAGCGATCCGGATTCCCCGGTGCTCAACTATCAGACGCGCTGTCCCTGCGGCACGCAGTACTGCCGCATCACCCCGGACGGCAAACTGACCCCGTGCCCGTACCTGCCCGAGGTGGCGGGGGACCTGCGCGCCCAACGCTTTGCCGACATCTGGCGGTCGGCGCCCCTGTTCCGGCAACTCCGCGAGGGGCCGCTCGGCGGCAAGTGTGGCGTCTGTGAGTACCGCGCGCTGTGCGGCGGTTGCCGGGCGCGAGCCTTCGCCTTGACGGGCGACGTGCTCGCGGCCGATCCGTCGTGTGCGTACGACCCGACGGGCAACGAGACCCTGATCGAGCCCGCGCGGGCGATCGCGTACGGCGACGACTTCACGCCGGCGCTCGTGTGGGCCGACGCGGCGCGCGAGCGCATGGAGCGGATTCCTTCGTTCGTCCGGGGGGTGGTGATGCAGCGCGTGGAAGACTGGGCCCGCCGCCAGGGACGGCGGGAAGTCACACCCGAGCTGCTCGCGGAAGTGCGCAGCGCCATGCCGATCGACTTTTCGAAGAAGCGACCGTTCTTCGTGGCTGACCGCTGATGACCGACAGCGCCCTGCTGCTGGTGCAAGCCACGGCCGACTCGACACGCGCCTACGGCGAGTTCCCCGTGATCGGCGCGCGGGCGTTCGTATGGATCACGGCCGAGGTGCACCTGATGTTCGCCGCGTTCGTGCTGGGCGTGCCGATGTTCGCCGTGGTCACCGAGGCGATCGGCATCTTCGGCGGCGACGAGCGCTACGACCGACTGAGCAAGGAGTTCACCAGGCTGCTGCTCGTGGCGTACAGCGCGACCGCCATCTGGGGCGCGATGCTCGTGTTCGGGCTCTCGACCCTGTATCCCCGCTTCTGGGCGTACCTCACGACGATCTTCGCGCCGTCGATGTGGCTGTACGCAGCCCTGTTCTTCATCGAGTCGTTCACTCTGTACCTCTATTACTACGGCTGGGATCGTTGGAAGAAAGGTCGGGCGAAGCTGGGCCACTGGACCCTGGGCATCCTGCTCAACGTCTGGGGCACGATCGTGATGTTCATCGCGAACTCGTGGCTGACGTACATGATGTCGCCGCCCCGGGACATCACACCCACCACCGACCCGACCACGATCAAGCTGTGGCACGCGATTGCCAACGCGACCTGGATGCCGATCAACGTGCACCGGGTGATCGCGAACGTCGTGTTCGGCGGCGCCATCGTGGGCGCGTACGCGAGCTACCGCTTTCTGGCGGCGCGCACCGACGAGGAGCGGGCCCACTACGACTGGATGGGTTACGTCGGGAACTTCATCGCGATGTCGGCGCTCATCGTGCTGCCGTTCGCCGGCTACTGGCTGGGACGCGAGATCTACCAGTACGACCAGTCGATGGGGATCACCATGATGGGCGGCTTCATGAGCTGGCTGTGGGTGATCCAGGCGT
>WNFR01004814.1_pt1 | contig 16008 bp, 10 predicted proteins | sample 5400221 | NCBI WGS metagenome assembly WNFR01 (sample SAMN13153357, study PRJNA577476) | soil metagenome | isolation source: 40 cm soil under Madrone tree | place: USA:California | collected 2016-06-14 | reverse complement strand
TGGTTCCTGCGCTCCGGCTTGTGGTTCCCTTACGGGAACTTGTTGATTTTATTGGGAGTCACGCCGCGCCCGCTTGCCTGTCCTTTAATCGGAATTAAAGGAGTGTGTATGCCTACACCGCGCACTAAATCTATCAGCACTAAAGTCACCGAAGAGGAGTACACGCAGTTCGAAACTCTCGCAGGCGATCAAACCATCAGCGAGTGGGCGCGCGATGCATTGTTGAAGGCAGCTAAGCCCAGTCCAGCCGAGCAAACTATCGTGGCTGAAGTGCTGGCCATGCGCATGATCCTGATGAATGCCCTCTTTAGCATCGCAAATCATGAGCCGCTCACAGACGCAGCTATGGGCGACATTATTAAGCGGGCCGATGCTAGCAAATCAGCAAAGGCATTGGAACGGCTGACAGCAGCAAATACGGAGCCACAGCGAGGCCGAGAGACAACCCAATCGGAGTAATGGAATGCGGGTGAAATGGCGCCGAGCGAAGAGCACGGACGGGCCGAGCATACAGCCGGTTTGTACCTACGCTTTGGTGCTTCTCTCCCTCTTGGCAACGCTAGGGGTCGAGGGCTTCCGCTACATGCGGGTCTGGACTCCGCTTCAACGACACTATCTACACGCGTATCTGGGCTCGCAGCTAGCTGGGGTCGTTCGCGACAACGGCTGGTACACCCTGCTCCAAGTGGCCACGCGGAACGGGAGTCGGCTGGCACTGGACAGCGATGTGATGCCCACGGTTACCGAAGGCGGGGAAAATACCTTCGCACTTACCAAGGAAGCCGTAAAGCAGGGCGCGCTGCGCATTGAGTCTCAGCGCGGCCATTACAACAACGCTGAGATGCATGCCTACCTCGGCAACCTGATTTATCAGAACCAATCCCTTATGGATCTTGTCCGACCAGGCGTGTGGGACGGGCTGGTTATGTTGCTCGTGGGCATGTTGCCTGCAAGCTATCTGGATCGTAAGCGTTCTGATGATCTGTGCTATGGAAGGAGGCTAAGAGGCCCCGAGTTGATGACCGTGGCGCAGTTCAACCGCAAGCATCGTTCGCAGGTCTTCCGTTTCGCGAACGTGAATCGCACGATACTGGACCGGATGCTCGGCCTCAACAAGACGCTTCACGTTCCGCTCCGCAAAGAAAATCCTCAAATTCTGATCATGGGGGACACTGCCGGAAAGACACAACTGATCCTTCGACAGCTCCTACAGATCGAAGCGCGGAACGATCTTGTTGTCGTGCACGACCCAGGGCAGGAGTACACGCCGCGCTTCTTCAAACCCGAGCGCGGCGACGTGATCCTAAATGCGTTCGATCAACGAATGCCCTTCTGGAACATTTGTGACGAGGTGCGAAGCCCCGCCGAGGCTTCTGCCGTGGCAGCATGCCTGTTCCCCGATCGGTATAACCCCGACCCGTTGTTTGCGGAGACGCCGCGAAAGATTTTCGCGCACTTGCTCACCTGCAATCCCACACCGCAGCAGTTGATCCAATGGATGTCGGACCCTGCCGCCATCGACCGCTTGGTTGCTGGGACACCGTATGCGACAAGAATCGGTCCGCAATCACCGGGTCATCGGACCAGCGTGCTCGGCTCACTCCATCGAGTGGCCGACGCACTGCGTTTATTGCCAACAGAAAAGGAAACCAAAGCGCGGTGGAATACCGCAGAGTGGTCGAAGAAGCAAAAGGGATGGGTGTTTCTCCCGAGCACGAACAGCACTCGCGAGCGCCTTATGCCACTTGTCAGCTTATGGCTCGACCTGCTGGTAATGCGGTTATTCAATGAGCGTGCCGAGGTTGAGACCGGGAGCCTGCGTCCCGTGTGGTTCGTTCTCGATGAGGTCGCGTCGCTGCAAAATCTGCCGAAGCTGCAGGATGCCATCACGCGGAATCGTAAGGCAAACAATCCTGTGGTGCTAGGCATTCAACGACGGAACCAATTGCAAAAGCACCACGGACTCGACGCCGAAGCAATGCTCTCGCAGCCGGGGACGAAAATATTCCTGCGAACCAGCGAGCCGGAAAGCGCGAAATGGATTAGCGACACCATCGGCGAAGTGGAGATTGAGCAGTTGCGGGAGAGCCGTTGGCAGGAACCATGGCGGCGTTCGCGCAGTTCGAAGAACTACCAGCTTGAGCGGCGAATCGAACCGCTGGTGTGCCGTTGAGCTTTTCCTACGTGGACGTGCCGAAGGTGCAGCCCGCGCTCATCGAGCGAGTTCCCGAGGTATTGCCCAAGGAACCGCCGAAGACGGCCGCTGCCGTGGCGGGAGCCAATGATTCGCCCAGGTCAGATGGTGTGCGGGAAGCACCGGCAGTCGCAGAGCAAAGAACAAATCAGGACAGACAACTTGAACATACAGCGCTTCCCGCGAAGAGACGCTTTTTTGAATAGAAGCACATGCTTACGATTTCCAAGCCGCTCAGTGCAGGTCAAGCCCGTGCCTATCATGAAGAAGAGTTTAGCAATGCGCAGGATAACTACTACAGCGAAGGCGACCGGATACGTGGCGAGTGGCACGGGAAACTGGCCGAGAAGTGGGGGCTGCACGGTGCCGTCCAAGAGGAACAGTTTCGGCGGCTCAGCGATGGCCAGCATCCGACTACCGGAGAGCAGTTGGTTCGCCATCAAACGGCGCGCGAATATGTGAACGAGCGCGGCAAAACGGTTAAGACCATGGAGCACCGCGCCGGTTGGGATGCCACGTTCTCAGCACCGAAAAGCGTATCGCTCACAGCGCTTGTGGGCGGTGATGAACGCGTGCAGGAGGCTCATCGAGTCAGCGTTGGAGTCGCGCTAGACGAGATGGAGCGATTTGTCCAGGCCCGGCTTGGAGGGAATCTTCCCCCGGAGACAACGGGCAAGTGGGTTGCTGCAAAATTCGAGCACGACAGCGCGCGACCCGTAAACGGCTATGCCGCGCCGCAACTGCACACGCACGTCGTTTTCTTTAATCTGACAGAGACCGAGAATGGCGAAACACGCCCGCTGCAACCGCAGGAACTTTACCGCACGCAGCAGTACGCGACAGCCGTGTATCGCTCGGAACTCGCGCACCGCCTCGAAGAGTTGGGCTACGAGATCGAGCACGGCAAGAGCGGTCAACCGGAGATCAAGGGTTACAGCCGCGAGTATCTCGAAGCTTCGAGTCCGCGGCGGAAGCAGATCCAAGATCATCTGGCGATGGAAAATCAGAGTGGCGCTGCGGCGGCGCAAATCGCCGCCCACCAAACGCGTGAGGCCAAGCTCGAACTCTCACACGACGAGATGCAACAGCGGCACCAGGACATGGCATCGGAATTCGGCGATCAACCTGAGCGCGTGAAGGCGGAAGCCGAAGAAAGATCAAATTCCATCGGCCAAGACTGGGGAGAGAAGATTGCACACTCGGCTGTGACCTTCGCAAAAGAACGAAATCTGGAACGCGATGCGGTAGCCGATGAGCGCGCTTTGTTGACTGACGCACTCAGGCGCTCCATGGGCGGCGCGCCACTGGCCCAGGTGAAAGCCGACTTTGAAGAGCGCGTCAAATCAGGCGAGTTCGTGGAAGCGCAAAAGAAGGGTAGCTCACCTGACCGGGCGTTTACGACCGCGGAGATGATCGGCTATGAGCGGGACACGATCAATGCCATGCGAGCAGGACAAGATCAGCATACGGCGCTGACGACTTTTGGGACGCGTAGAGCCATCCGAGAGTCCCACGGGCATCTGAGCGATACCCAACACCGTGCTGTCGAGCAAATCCTGTCGAGTCGCGATCAGGTGACGGCGCTCGAAGGCGTCGCCGGCGCGGGCAAGACCACCTCTCTCGCGGTGATTCGCGAAGCGGCCGAGCGGGAAGAGTATATCGTCAAGGGGTTAGCGCCCACCTCTCGCGCAGCACAGAAATTAGAAGAAAGTGGAATCAGATCGAACACGTTGCAACGGCATCTTTCCCAAAGCTATGAGGACCACGATGAACGGAAACGACTTTACATCCTGGACGAATCGAGTTTGACGAGCACACGGCAAATGAATGAATTCCTCCACCGGCTCAAAAGAGATGACCGTGTATTGCTAGTTGGCGACACACGCCAGCACCAAGCCGTTGAAGCGGGCAAACCGTATCAGCAGTTGCAGGAAGCGGGAATCCAGACGGCGCGACTGGATGAGATCGTACGGCAGAAAGACCCGGCACTCAAAGAGGTTGTAGAGAAACTCTCGCGAGGCCAAGTCAGAGAGGCGATGGACAAACTCGATGCCGATGGCCGTATGCATGAGATCTCCGACAGGGACGAGCGTATCGCTACGATTGCCCATGAATATAAGAAACAGTCCGAGGGCACGCTCGTCGTGTCTCCCGACAACAAGTCGCGGGAGGCCATCAATGAAGCAATCCACTACGCCATGCAGGATACGTACCAGATGCCGTATGTCGAATACCGGATGAATGTCTTAGTAGCTCGGCAGGAGATCACCGGAGCCGACCGCCAATGGGCTGCCCAATACGAACCCGGCAACGTGGTGCGGTACGCCAAGGGCAGCAAGACACTCGGCATTGCACCGGGAGAGTACGCCCGCGTTGAAAGCGTTGATGAGAAACAGAACCACGTCACGGTCGAACGGGAGAATGGCGAGCGTCTGACCTACGATCCGCGCCGTTTACAAGGCGTGACGCTGTACCGTGAGGCGGAGCGGGCCTTCAGTGAAGGCGACCGTGTCCAGTTCACTGCGCCGAACCGGGAGCAACATACTGCGAACCGGGAGTTGGGAACCATCGAGAAGATCGATGATTCGCGCAACCTGCAAGTCCGCCTCGACTCGGGCCGCACAGTCGCATTCAACATCAAAGAGAATCCGCATCTCGACTACGGCTACGCTGTTACCAGCCATAACAGCCAGGGACAAACCGCCGACCGCGTGTTTGTTCACGTGGACACCGAACAGGCAGGAGAAAAGCTCATCAACCGCCGGTTGGCTTATGTGGCCGTGTCGCGCGGGCGCTACGACGCGCAACTCTACACCAACGACAAAACACACTTGACTGAGCAACTGTCGCGCGACGTGTCACACCGATCCGCAATCGAACCGAGCCGCGAGTCCGCACCCTCAGCACAGAAGATCGAGCCACCATCGGCGCGAAGCCAAGTGCAGGAACAAACGCAGGCGGACGGCCACAGCATCAGCAGATAGACTCTCGATTCCCTCCGCTCTCGCCGCCGTCAAGGGTCAAACCCGCTACGCGGCTCCCTACGGTCGCCCTGACCGCGTCTACGCTTCTGAAGCAGCGTTCAAGTAACCGCAGGACGTTGACGAGCATTCGCTGCCTCTGAATGTCGGTCTATCGACGCTATATAGGTGGTCATTCCCAATCACTTTCGCCTTGCACATAGACTTTCAATTGTTTCGAGTTTCCAGTTCTCCAGTCGCTCAGGTCTGCTTCGAAGATTACGTGAGCCGTCTGCAGCACCCAGCACAGTTCGGTCTTGTCAGTGAAGCGGACGCGGACATAAAGCATGCCTTCCTCAAAAACATGGTCGGCTCAGTCCACAAGCTTCCGGGCGTGGGTACACGAGCCTTTTGCGTCGCCGGCGCATTACGCTTCGTCATTGGCCGCCCCCTTTTCCTGCGTTGACGTGGCATCGGATTGCGCATGGGCTGTTAAGCGTTGTGATGGTTTCGAGTGGCTAGGTTTGCGTTTCTTCGCTGTTTTCAGTCGCTTGTTCCCGGTACGATTTCGCTTCTTGGCTTGTTCCTCGTCGTAGCGTTCTTCGTCAGACATATCCCAGCCGGGCAGGATTACCAGGTGCGGAGGAAGCCCTTTCTTCTTGCGCCGCTCCTCGGAGTCCTTGATTTCGAGATAGATGTCGTCCGGCTATGTTATTGCGATTCCTGCACTTCCAGAAATTGATCCGCCTTTATATTTCGAAGCACCTGATGAATCCCGGACGGCCACTGAATCTCGACGGTAGTCGTTTCTGCAGATCCTAGCCCGAAGTGTAAACGCTTGTCATTGGAGGAGAGATAGCTTCCGGCTGCCGTTGCGAAGCGAACCTGCCCATTGACATGTACCCGCGCGCCGTAGCCATCACGATTACTACGCTTTCCGTGCAACGTGATCGTAAGCCAATGCAACTGGCCGCCGCGATTCAGGAAAAATTGAGGATGCTCTCCAAGGGATGTCGTCACGACGTCCATCCAGCCGTCGTTATTCAAATCACCAAATGCCGCGCCACGCCCGGCGACCGGCACTTCGGAACCAACTTCCGCTTGCTCGAAGTGTCCCGCCCGGTTTAATGCGAGCAGCGGCGGCTCGCGATACTGCAATGAAGGATCGTATTTCTCCACGTTATCCAGTGCGTGGCCCTGCACGATAAAGATGTCTTTCCAGCCATCATTGTCGAAGTCCTCTAGCCCAACGCCCCAACCGGAGAATCTTCCAGAGACTGCTTGAAGACCCGACTTAAGCTCGTCGGCGCTGAACATTCCATGGCCATCATGATGAAAAAGAACATAGGGGTCGCGCGGAAGCTGGGTCACGATAATGTCCGGCCGTCCGTCATTATCATAGTCCTGAAACGCAACGCCCATGCCCGACAGCATTTTGCCGCGGCTGCTGAGGGCAGCGCCGGCTTCCACACCGCGTTCTGTGAACGTCCCATTACCATTGTTGTGAAACAGAAACTGTTCCGTGAGATCGTTGGCGACGAAGATCTCCGTGTAGCCATCACCATCATAATCAGCAAACGCGACAGCCAATCCGTGTCCCTTTTTTGATGCAATCCCAGAAGTTGTGCTGACATCTTCAAACGTGCCGTCTCCTCGGTTGTGGTACAGAATGCTCGTGACTGCGCCAAAATCTCCTGGGGGACAATACATGGGCATCGTGGGAACACCGCAGGTTTTACTCGTTTCCGGCGTCCAGTCCAGGTAGCGAGTAACAAACAAGTCGAGCTTCCCATCATTGTCGTAGTCGAAAAAACCAGCGGAAGTTGACCACCCTCCTGCCGCGACTCCAGCTTTCTCCGTCACATCCGTAAAAGTGCCGTCGCCATTGTTGTGATAGAGAATGTTTTTTCCAAAATTTGTCACGTAGATGTCCGGAAATCCATCATTGTCGTAGTCCCCGATCGCAACCCCCATTCCATAGTTTGCGTCGCCTGCCTTCGCCAATCCCGCTTGCTCCGTCACATCTGTGAAAGTGCCGTCCCTGTTCTGGCGATACAGTCGATTCCAATAGGCCGGATCGTGACGATCAAAGCCCCCAGGGGTGCGCAGTGGATCGGGAACGTGCCCAGCGTTGACGAGAAAAATGTCCAGTAGGCCATCATTGTTATAGTCCAGCAGGGCTACACCTCCAGGCATGGTCTCGATGAGATATTTCCGAGCGGTGGGAGAATTGCGCAGCGTGAACTCCACGCCCCTTGGGATATCCAGTCTGAAAATAGGCGCCGACCCAGACCTCAACTCGGTAGCGACCAGGCCCAAAACACAGGTCAGCGAAAATAGGGTACCTGCACGGATTCGCGCACCAACCAACAAATGACAATCCTTCAGGATCTACTCACCGGACGTCAACGACAGAATTCCCGCAGTGCCGCGTTTTCTGTGGTTACCCGAAAGCAACCGCCGCTTGCTCTACAGCACCCATTCTGGGGTGACCTGTCACCCCTACTCCCGGCGCGGATAGCGCCGCTCCTTCGGGCGCTCTCCGGCGCGAGGCGGTAACCGCTCGCCGACAGAACTCAAACGGCTTCGGGAAGCTCCAGGGACCGCACCCTGGTCGTCATTCGACTATCAGGGCCAAAATAGCTTGAATTGCCAGACCTGCCGTGATGAGCGACATCAACAGCCACCACTTACTTCCACGCACCGCCGCAACGATGCCGCAGGCCACTGCCGATAAATGGAGCAGGACGTACGGTACCAGACACGCGCTCCCGTCCACCTTGAACACCTTCATGCAAATGGCTGCCGCAAGATACGACAACAGCCAAGCAGCTAAGCCCGATATACCCCATTTGTTCACTCTGAAGCCAATTGCTTTTGAAGCACAATCCATGGGTTCGACCAGACCTCTCTGAGTTACGGGAAGTTAGGTTTCGGCACGGAACCTATTGGAACCGGTGCCTTGTTGCCCAGAGCCCCCAGGTTGAACGGGAAAGCCCCGAAAGCGCAGCTAGGCATTCTGAAAGGCACCCCAGAAAGGGTTAGAATGGCTGCCGGTATCGCATTGCTCGTTCCTCCTGGTCCGTACGGCTGAAACCTAGGAAGATCCCCGAAGATCCCTCGGGCAGTGCAATCAGACACGCCAGGAACGTCTGTGCAGCTCGGAGTATCCTTTGGATGCAGATCGTCATTATCATTTGGCCGTTTTTCCAGAAGCAAATACGTGGACAGCTTGAAGTATCCGCCTAGAGTTCCGCCGTCGGAAAGCTTCAGGAAGCAGTGACAGCCCTTGATTCCCAGCCAATACACGGATCGTGCGACTCGGCAACACAGCTGAACTAGTCCGTATGGGTCGGTGGAGTCTATCGGGTCGTTGCCTACGTACCGGTAGAAGTTGACCCCTCCGTCGAATTTGATCGGGTCCTCGCTGAGGAATCGACCTGCCGATTGATCGAAATAACGCGCCCGCAGGAAATACAGGCTTGTCTCGCCGTCGAACTCGCGGCCTGTGAATTGGAACGGGTTGGTCAACGAACCCGATGACGCGGTCTGCTTGCCGAAGGAGTCGTACGTGTAGGTCTGGACCAACGCTCCCGCCGCGTTGCTTAGCGATGCGACCGAGCTGAGACCGTCGATGTTGTAGAAGCTGGTTGCTCCAGCGCGCAGCATGGCCAACGGCTCATCGGTGTTCTGCGTTTGCGAATACCGAGCGACAACAGCACCTGCCGAATTCGTCTCTTCGATTAAGTTGTCTGTATCGTAGGCGAAGATGCTGGTGCCTGATGACGAAGATTTATAGATGCGCCGACCGAATGGGTCATACTTGAAGGTGACCGTCCCACCGGACCCGGGCAAACTCACGCTTGACAGGCGGTTCTCGAAGTCCCACGCATAGCTCGTAGTGTTCGACCCAACCACCTTTGTTAGCGTGTTCCCATTGTTGTCGTAGGTGTACGAGGTTCCGGGCTTCGAGGTCAGTTCGTTGGACGTGTTGTAATTGTATGGCGACACGCCTAGCGAACTCAGACGGTTCCCCACGGGATCATAGCTGTAGCTCTCCGTTGTGTTCGTTCCTTGGGTGGCCTGGGTCAATTCGTAGAGTGCATCGTAGGAAAAGTTCGACGTCACACCGGCGTGCTGGTCTGTCTTTGCGGTGCGGTTTCCCGCGTTATCGAGCGTATAGCTCGCACCGTCCAAAGTGGTTGATCCACTCTTATGTAGCACACTGAGCAGACGCGAAAGATTGTCATAGCTGTAAGTAGTCGCGATGTTATTTGGCCGGGTCATCTGCATGCGGCGACTCAGCGCGTCGTAGGTGAAGCCGAACGAGCCTGTGCCGCTAAACGCTGATGGAGGTGTAAGTGTTTGTAGCCGATTCAGCGTGTCGTACGCGTATGCCGTCGAGCCCCCTTCGGGATCAGTGAAGCCTGTGCGGTTCGAGGCGGCGTCATAACTGTAGCTCGTTGTGAAGCTACGGCTGGTGAGGAATGTGTAATTCGTCGTGATGCCGGTCAGCCGCCCCATATTGTCGAAGCTGAACTGATAGGTGCCTGTCGGATCCGTCACCTGGGTCAGTTGGCTGTCGAGGTCATAGGTATAATTCACGGTGGAAGAATCAGGATAGGACTTCTGCGTCAGCCGGTTCAACTGGTCGTAGGTGTAGTTTATGAGCTGATTCTTGCGGTCGGCCTTGCTGGTCAAGTTGTTGACACCATCGTAGCTATAGGTTTCGACGGAGCCAGACGGGAAGCTCGTTTTGGTGACTCGCCCGAACTGGTCGTACGCGAACGAGGTCATGTGGCTGTTCGCGTCCTTAATACTCGTCAGATTGCTTTCGGTGTCGTAGCCATATGTAGTGACGTTATTGCCAGGGCCTGTGACGGTGAGAAGCCGGTCCGCATCGTCATAGGCGTAACTAGTGATCTTACCGTTTTGGTCGGTGACCGAAGTGCGCCGCCCCCGGTAGTCATATGCGAACTGTGTCGTCGTTGTGTCCGGAAAGGTGATCTTCGTCAAACGCTGCATCGCATCATAAGTGAAAGTCGTTTGATGGCTCAGGGCGTCGGTTGCCGATGTGCGATTGCCCTGGGAGTCGTAGCCGTAAGTGGTGACGTTCTGCTGAGCATCCTTGATTGAGGCAGTGAGCCCCGCCGAGGTATACGTCAACGCCGTAACGTTGTTCAGCGGATCGGTGATTTGCGTCAGCTGGCCAAGCGAGTTATACGCAAATTGCGTCACGCTCGCGTTCGTACTGCTATTGGGCTTGGGCGTTGTCACCGTCAATAGATTGCCGTGCGAATCGTAGGTATTCGTCGTGACGTTTCCGAGGGGATCGGTGGCCGTCAGTATCTCGCCGAGGCTGTTATACGTATAGGTGGTTGTCGGGTTGGTTCCACCAACGGCCGGCTGAACGAGCTTGGTTAAGTTATTATTAAAGTCATAGGTGTAGGAGGTAACCCGGCCGAGCTCGTCTGTCTTCGACGAGAGATTCCCGAGACCATCGTAAGTATTCGTGACGTTTCCGCGATCGGTACAAGTAGAGCATCCCGACCCCTGAAAGTTCGTGACAACCCATTGCCCGCCAACGAGCTCCGCCGTGTAGGTTGAGGAGTTACCCAGCGAGTCCGCGAGCTGAACTGTTCGGCTCAGAGTGAAGAATGATGAGCTGTATACGATGTTGTTTGCGACCTGGACCGTAATCGGTCCACTCGTGGCGGCGGCAGGTACAGTGCCCACAATCTGCGTGTCGCTCCAACTGGTGACCGTCACTGGGGCGCCATAGATCATTGCAAGACTGTTACTTTGGACGGCGCCAAATCCAGCGCCGTTGATCGTCAATGTAGCGCCGACGGGAGCTGCGGCAGGCGAAAAGCCGGTCACAGAAAGCGCCTCGATCACGGTAAATTGCTGATTGTTGCTAGCGACCCCACCCACGGTGACCGTTACAGGCCCGCTTGTGGCATTGCTTGGTACCGCGGCCGTAATACGCGTGTTGCTCCAATAGCTCGTTTGTGCTGACACACCGTTGAATGAGACCGCACTGCTGCCCTGGGTGGAACCGAAGTTCGAACCTGTTAGTGTGACAGAGCTTTGCAACGGAGCATTCGGAGGTTGCAAACTGGCTAGAGCTGGACCGGTAAGTGTAAATACATAATTTGAATTGCTGCTGACCGAATTGACCACAACGGTCACCGGGCCAGTGGATGCTGTGGCGGGCACGAGGGCGACAATTTGCGTATTGCTCCAACTGGTGACCGAAGTCGCGGCCCCACCATTGAAGAGTACCGAGTTGCTACCCTGTGTCGTCCCGAAATTTGTCCCCGTGATCGTTACTGAGGTTCCTACCGGGCCTGACGTCGGACTCAAACCGGTAATGGTCTCGGTTCCAAGCACTGTGAAAGGCACGCCGTTGCTGGTCACACCGCCAACGGTCACCACGACGTTTCCCGTCATAGCTCCGCTCGGCACGGGCACCACAATACTCGTTCCGCTCCAACTGCTGGGGGTCGCTGTCATACCGTTAAAGCTAACTGTGCTGGCGCCCTGGGATGTGCCGAAGGTTGCGCCGGTGATCGTAATGGATGTTCCGACTGAACCGGATGTCGGCGACAGACTGTTTATCGTCGGGGCTGAAGCTGTGCTGATCGACACGTTGTCGAACGTAGCGGTAGTCAAGTCCCCAAATTGATTATCACCGCTAGCTGCTGTCAGCCCAATCAAGACGTTTTGTGCCATGCTTATGGTCTGGTTCGTACCGACTTGCACCCAGGTGATGCCGTCACTCGATGTGTAGCCGCTGAACATGCTGCCACTCCGAGTCACTTTCAACCAATAAGGCAGCGTTACGGTACCAGCGGCGGCCTGACCTGTATTCGTTCCAGTAGTACGATAATTAAAATTGACCTTCCCAGTCTGAAATTCCATGCACGCATTGTTCGACTGATTCGACAGAGTTTCACGAATCATAACGCACGCTGATGCAACCGTTCGACCTCCCTGCAGGGCGGTCAGTCGCGCGACAATCGCGCCATCCCCAGACAAGGACTGATACGCGAAATTAAAGCTGTCTTCCCAATCCCATGCGCCTGTTCCCGCTCCTTGCACCGTGAACGTCCCGTTGGAATAGCCTGCGCCTCCTGTCGTATTGACGTCCCCTACGTCCACGTTTGACCAAGCGTTCGGCAAGGCAGTGAAGTGAATTGGATTGCTTGGCTCGCTTGACGCCCCAACAACCAGATTACCCGACAGGGCTCCCTGTGGAACTGGCACCACAATGCTCGTCGAACTCCAGCTTGTCGGGCTTGCCATCATGTCGTTGAACTGAACAGTACCGGAGCCTTGCGTTGTGCCAAAATTCGAACCACTGATTGTGATCGATGTTCCTGTCCCGCCTTGGCTTGGCGAGACACTACTTATCCTCGGCTCAGTTCCATTGGAAGCCCTGAATGCGGCCATCACCGCGACCCAGTTCAATCCAGAGGGTGAAAGCGTCCATGTCGCAGCAGTCGAGCCGGGCGATGATTCTATTTCATCTTCATCTGCAAACCCGATTGCTTGGCCTAAATCGACCCGCTTCGTAAACCCGCTACCCGCTGTATATGTATCACCACTACCGTTGGTGTCTTCTTCAACTAGGCCAAAAACTAAGTCTCCATTAGCCTTCGTTGTAGCCACACCGCTTGACGGGCCCGTGCCCGACCCCACGCTCCCCACACTCACATCCAAAAAGTTAGCGAGGCCACTGTACTCGTGCACCGCTTCCGCCACCCACCCGACTTGGTCGATGAAAGAAATCGTAATTGTGTCCGCACCGCCTTTGATATTCGTCGCGTAGAAGATCGCAGCGCCCTGAAGATACGGGCTGACCGAATTATAAGTCTGTACCGCTCTTGTATAGTTGTTGCCCTGGGTGTCCGTTACCTGAATCGTCGTATTCACAGCGCCCCAAGTGAGACTCACAATGATGGCATTACCGGCCGTCGTATTAGAGCCGAACGCCACGGTGGACGAAGTACGCCATGACTTGTTGTAGGTGCTGGTATTGTAAGCCTGCTGAACGTGAGTGACGGCGCCGAAGCAAGGGCTGGTCATCACAAACGCTACGCAAACGAGCAGCGGCAACCACAGTTTCTTTTGCATTTTCCCCTCGCCCTCTGAAGCTCTCAAACAAGCGGTTCTTCCTTCCAGACCCCCGATAGCACGTCCGCCGTTGCTGCTTGATAGAAATCGGCCAAAGATGAGCGTTGCACCTCGCCTGTTGTCGAGGCTCGCCCTTGTTCGGGTTACGGGGTCGGATAGGAGATGGTTAGGGCGTCAACGCCGCCTGCTCGGGAGGAGGTCAGTCCGCGACCAGTGCTGTCATAAGTGTGCGATTCGAGAATCTTTCCGTTCGAATCCACTACCGCAGTGATGAAGGAATTGCTGTCGTATTGGAACGAATCGTCGTCTGGTCCGGTTTGGTGACTTGGATTAGCCTTCCCTGGCTGTCATAGGCGTACGATAAAGAAATTCCTATATCCGACGTGACGCTGGTTACCAGTCGGCTTGTGCTGTTGCCATAGCCGAAATACAGGTGGCGTAATGCAGGATCAGTGACTGTCACTAGCCGATTTGTCGCGTCATACGACAATGTTGTCTTGTTCCCGTTGGGATCAGTAATCGAGGTGAGAGAGCCACTGTTGAAGTCGAACGTTCGCTGTTCGCCGTTTTGGAACGTAAGCGTCCATCCGATTGCCAAAACCGCAGAGACATTGGCTGGAGCTACCGGAACGTATCCCCCACCTCCAGTTGCGAAGGACCAGAAGCTGCCGTCCGCCCGGGCATATCTTATGTAGTTGTCGCTTCCGACGAATATACGTTCTTCATAAGTTGAGCGCCAATTAGGCCCGAATAACCCAACCTGAGTCGCCACCTGTGTGGAGGGCCATATGCTGTTCCAGGTTCGAACCAGCGATAATCCATTCGAAAAACCCGGAATTCGCGCGTCTGTTTCTTCGATATACGTATTGCCGTCAGCGAAACAGACCGGGCCACCGCCCACCGGACAGTGCTGCTTGACCTCGTCCTTGACGGCAGGAGCACATCGATTCGTCCAGGTCTGGCAAGTCCACAACCAAGGACCATAGTTATAGCAGTTGAACCAGCCCGGACAAGGGGCCGACGTCCAGCCATAGACACACCCGTTGTTGGCCCACCCTATGCACGGATTGTTTGACTGGGCTTTGGCGCCTGTGCCTGACAAACATTGCAACACCACAACACACAGCCATATCGCGAGCGTTTTAACTGCGGACTTCATTGTTACCTCCAAGATCCTAGAGACGCGACACATTGCTACGTATGGAATCACCGTGGTGACGCACGAAGAAATTAGTTCGAATTAGCGAGGACCTTCGTCTCCGGAATCGCAACCCAACAGGGCCGGTTACCGGTAAATTAGAGCCGTGTGCGCCCCGAAGTTCGTTGCAAGCAGAGCCACGAATGCACGAAGAAGTGGTTTCAACAAGCGGGAAAACCCGCGTGAAGACCATAGACTACTGCAGTTAGTTTGAAAACCGCTCTCAAAACCAGGAACCGATGTTGGGCATCTTCAAGGGAGATTTGAATTCTTTCAAGTTCTAATAGGGGGCAGATTGCGCAAAGATCAGACAAATCAAGCAATTTATACGGTGAATATCCGATTGTCGGTTACTTATCTCTGTTCGGTATTCACCCCCAGGTTTTTTGTGGTACGCCCCAGATCGATTGGAAATATATCCCCGATCCAGGACGCTAGAGGAGCCAGTAGGTCGATCCATTTGAAGGTGATCCTTGTCGTATGACCAGAGAATGCTGTTTGACAATGCTTTTCAGTCATTGCAACAAAATCCCTCCATCACACTTGGGAGACTATCGCAGAAGCTGCGGGTTAGCAGCCGCACTATTCAGAAGGCCATTGCCCTTCAAACCCGCAGAGGTTTCAGACAGTTACGCGAAGAAATCCTGATCGCAACAGCCAAGAGCCTACTCGTTTCAGAGCCAACATTGCCGATTAAAGCGATATCTTTCGCTCTCGGCTACAAATCTCAGCGCTCCTTCGCACGTGCAGTCAGGCGCGCCACTGGGATTTCTCCCGAGGAGCTCCGGTCTGCCGTGGTGGAGCGCCTCAGGCAGGAAGAGATGTCTCGAGCACCAAAAATGTAGGCGGGAAGAACCAAAAGCAAAAACTTGGCAAGTCGGTTCCTAAGGTCACCCCAGGGTTTGGAACTGACAGAGGGTCGGAATTCTTGGGGTGAACGCGCGCGGCGGGCAGGTATGCGAAAGCGGTGTGCAGTTTCGTCTTAGTGCCTGTAACAAAACCTCTCCTTGTACAATCCTAGCGTCTGGCCTCTCTGCTCGGAGGAATTGTTATGGCAGCTGAGCTTGTTCCCGATGCGCTATGGAGTTTAATCCGACCGCTTCTCCCAGCTTCAATGCCGAAGCCGAAAGGTGGTCGACCACGTGTATCCGACCGAGCTTGCCTCACGGGTATTCTGTTCGTACTCCGAAGTGGCATTCCCTGGCGGATGCTGCCGAAACAATTGGGTTGCGGTTCTGGAATGACTTGTTGGCGGCGTTTACGCGATTGGCAGCATGCCGGAATTTGGGACCTGACTCACTTCGTGTTGCTGAATTGGCTTTCTCGTGATGGCCAGATCGACTGGTCTCGTGCGGTCGTTGATAGTTGCTCGGTGCGAGCAGTTTTTGGGGGCCGCAAACTGGGGCGAATCCGACCGATCGAGCTAAACGGGGCAGCAAGCGCCATTTGATCTGTGACGGGCGTGGCATTCCATTGGCAATCGAACTGACCGGCGCGAATTGCCACGACTCGACCCA
>WNFR01003595.1_pt1 | contig 16011 bp, 13 predicted proteins | sample 5400221 | NCBI WGS metagenome assembly WNFR01 (sample SAMN13153357, study PRJNA577476) | soil metagenome | isolation source: 40 cm soil under Madrone tree | place: USA:California | collected 2016-06-14 | reverse complement strand
TCCGCGGCCTGGGCCGGCAAGGCCAGGAGGCTGAGCAGTGCGATCGAAACCAATGTCCTCATGATCGTCCCTCCATCGATATTTTCCATTCGGTTGGACCGACCGCCCTCCTTTGGGACCGCGGGCGTCTCGCCGCCCCACCCTACCCTCCCCCGCTTGCGGGGGAGGGTAGGGGAAGCGGGCGGGACGCCCGCGGTCCCAGGGGAGGGATGCGGTCGGACGTCCGGGCTCTTCTGCCTCGTCCGCATTGACGCGCGCCGGGAGGCCGGCGCGCTCCGAGGCCTATGGCGCCATCGATACCAGATAGGCGGAGATCGCAACCATGTCTTCGTCAGTCAAATTAGCCACCACCCCTTTCATCAAGGGCGTCCAGGCGCCATTGCGGGTGCCGATCTTGATGTCATTGAGCTGGCGGTAAATGTACTCCGGCGATCGTCCGACGATCGGCGGCACTTCGCCGAGCCCCTTCAGTTCGGAGCCATGACAAATGGCGCAGGCCACTGTCTTGCCGCCCGCACCGGTAGTCACGATCATCTCGCCCTTCTTGATGCTGCCGGTCGGCACGTATGCAATGTGTTGGGCTCTTGGATCGCGGGCCTCGGTGCGTTCCTCGTCAGCCGGGATCTCGATGATGCGATTGCCGATCGCCTCAGTGCCGCCTTCCTTGGCGGCAAACCGCATGGCGCCGGCGCCCACATAGGACTTCGGCGCCATGTCGGTCTCGACGACCTTGTAGAACTGCGGGTACTTGATTGACGCAAAATATTCGGCCGCCGCCTTGGTCTCCTCTTCCGTCAGCGCCGAGGCGATCGTCACCATGATCGGCGCGCGCATGCCCTTGCGGGTGCCGGCCTTGAACTCGGCCATCTGGCGCATGATGTAGCCGGCCGGCAGACCGGAAACGCCCGCGGATTCCGGATGCCCGGCGCCGTTGGTAAGATGACACAGGTCGCACGCGGGGGCGTTCGGCTTCTTGCCCTGGGCCACAATGTCCGGCATCGGCGGGTGATCCTCCGGATACCAGTCGGGCGGGCCGAAGCGGTCGTTGATCTGGGCCGCAGTGTACTTCTTGGTGCTGCCCGCCAAGGATTTCTGCACGGTATTATCCGGCGGCGACCCCGCTGGCGGCGCGACCGGATAGGCCCATTGTGGAAGCTCGGCGGCCATCGCCGGCGACGCCAGCACGCCAAGCACCGCCACGCAAACCAATGCCCTCATGACAATCCCCCTTCTGATCGTGTCTCACGTAATCGCTTATCAGCTGGCCGGCTGACCCGGGCTCGCCGGCCAGGATACGGGCCAGTCTAGCGGACGCGATCGGAATTGACGATAGGCTCCGGCCGTCGACGCGGCGCCTTCCGCGCAATTTTTGCGAGGACGTGCGCGGAAATTTGCTATTGTTCGACAATGTAAAAATACGGTGCGGCGCAAGGGAGGCGTCATGAGTTCCAATACGGCGAAGCGGTCATGCGCCGGCGCGTTGATGATCTCGGCTTGCTTGCTCTGCGCACCGGCCATGGCCCAGCAGACGGCGCCGCAAGAGGCGCCAAAGCCCATCGCCAAGGACATCTACCAGCGTTCGCTTCAGACCTACGAGTTTCGCAAAGCCGCCCAGAGCGGGCCGGAACGCGGGCGTGAAATCTTCTATTACAAGTGCTGGTTCTGTCACAACGAATTCACCAAGAACGCCCCGCAGCTCACCGGGCTCTACCAGCGCGGCACGCTGCTGTCCGGCCTGCCGGTCAACGACGACAACGTAAAGGACCGCATCCGCAACGGCGGCGCCGGCATGGCGGCTTACAAATACACGCTCAGCGAGGCGGATTTGAACGACCTCGTGAGCTTCGTGCGCGAGAAGTGCTGCTGGGATTCCGACGCGCCACCGCTCAATCCGCGCTATCAGGCGAGGTGAGGCTCGACTCTTCAGGAGGACATCATGGCGACAAGTACACGCGCTGCTGTTCGGCTGGTCGCAATCCTGGGATGTGCGGTTTCGTTGGCGACCACAACCGCGAAGGCCGATACCGCCCGCTTCACCGGCGGCCCCCAGGGCATGGTGAAATCCGCCAAGGGCGAACTGCTCGAAGGCATCATGGTACAGCTCATCGCCAGGAAGAACGCGGTGCGCACCACCGTCTACAGCAATGCCGATGGCCGGTATGAATTTCCGGCCCTGGAGGCCGGCACTTATGCGCTGCGCATTGCGCGGCCGCGGGAGTTCCATCCTTTCGTGAAGGAGGGCGTCGACATCAAAGGACCAACGCAGCTCGCCGACATCGTGCTCGACTACGTCACCGACCAGGATACATTGCCGCCGCTGCCGGAAATCATGGCGCAGATGACCGGATCGGAATGGCTGTTGAGCCTCTCCGGTACCGGCGCGGAAAAAAAGATGCTCACCAACAATTGCAACTGGTGCCACTCCTACCAGCAGATTTTCCGCAACCACTACGACGAGGAAGGCTGGCGCAAGATCGTCTATCGCATGATCCACGGCGCCGGCTCGCCGCTGATCAACGTCAACGAGCGCGGCCGCTGGGGTGGCGACGAGGAAGCGCGCCTTGTCAAATGGCTCGCCTCGGTGCGCGGGCCGGACGTGAACGACCCGCAGTTCGTCATGCTGCCGCGTCCGCAGGGTCGCCAGACCAGGGTGGTCATCACCGAATACGAGCTGCCGCGATTGGAGCCTGCGACCCATGACGTGACCGGCGATTCCAAGGGCAACCTGTGGTACTCGACCCACCGCAGTTCCTATATCGGCCGGCTCGATCCCTTAACCGGCGCCGTCAAGGAATTCCACGTCCCGCCGGTGGCCGAGGGCGTTCTGCCCGGCACGCACTGGATCTATGCGGACAAGAACGACATCATCTGGGGTTCGGAGAACTGGGCGCACAGCATCTGGCGTTTAGACCCCAAGACCGAAGAGTTCACGCGCATTCCCTGGAAGGTGCGCGAGCCACCCAACACTCCGATGGGCGGCAATTATGCGATCGATCCCGAGGGCTTCATCTGGAAGGCGCGCGAGCGCAAGGTCACCAAGGTGGCGGCCCTCACGGGCGATCCCGTGACGAGCTACGTGCTCAAGAAATTCGCCGGCACCTATGGCAGCGCCATGAGCCGCGACGGCCGCTATTTCGGCGGCGGCGCCTGGCCGCGCGACGGCGTCGTGGTGGTGGACACGCAGACGGCGGAAGTATTCGAGCCCGATACCTCGCCGCGCTCCGGCCCGGCGCGGGGCGAATTCGACCTGCATAACAACTACTGGGCCGGCGGCCGTGGCGGCCAGCTCGTCAAGTTCGATACCAAGGAGAAGCGCATCCATGAATATCCGCTGCCGACACCCTACGCCTCCATGTATTCGGCCCAGACCGACCGGAACGGCGAGGTGTGGGCCGGCGAAATGCATTCAGGCCGCTACCTGCGCTTTGATCCGAAGACGGTGAGCTTCACCGAATACGTGCTGCCTGAGCCCTACGGCATCGACCGCGAAACCTGGATCGACAATTCGACCGATCCGGTGACGGTCTGGTATGTGGACCACGAGGGCTGGCTGGTGCGCATCCAACCGATGGATTAGGGGGCGATCCGCAATCGCGGGCAGAATGTAGGGTGGGCAAAATCGCCTGCTCGGGCGATTAAGTTCGCGCGAATGTGAGCCCGCGATTTTGCCCACGCTGTTGTGTGAGAGGTCGGACAGCGTGGGCATTGCGCCGGCGCCGTGCGTCAGACCGGCCGTGTGTCGGAAGAGGCGCAATGCCCACCCTACGAGGCTGCAAGTCAAGGCCCCAATCGAAATGACGCATGACGACATCAAACGAAAACTCATCCTCGCCGGCAAAATCCTCGTCGCTGAGGGTCAGGACGATTTTACGCGCGGCCACATTTCGGTGCGGTTGCCCGACGATCCCTCGCGGTTCTTCATGAAGCCGCATAGCGTCGGGCTTGACGAGCTGACGATGGAAAACATCCTCACCATCGACCTCGACGGCAATGTCGTGGCGGGCACGTCGCGGCGCCATAGCGAGGTCTATATCCACTCGGAAGTCTTCAAGGCGCGACCGGATGTGCAAAGTGTGATTCACACCCATCCGCCCTATTCGGTGGCGCTGTCGGCAAGCGGTCGTCCGCTCAGGTGCTACGGCCAACCGAGCGCGCTGTTTTTCGATGCGCTTGGAGTGTACGGCGACACAGTCGCGCTCATTCGCACCCCGGCCATGGGCAAGGGGGTCGCGGCGGCGCTCGGCCCGCACCGGGCGGTGCTGCTCAAGAACCATGGCGTTGCGGTTATTGGCGCTTGCATCGAGGAGGCGGTGATCAACGTGATCATGCTGGAAAGCGCAGCGAAGGTGCAGATGATCGCGGAAGCGGCCGGCGACCCCGGTCCCGAGTTCCCCCGCGCCGACATCGAGAAGCTCAAGCAGGAAATCTCCCAGCCTGAGCAGTTCGTGGTCAATTTCAATTATTTGGCGCGCCGGGTGCAGGGATCAGTAATCGGGGATCAGTAATCAAGGATCAAGGATCAAGATCAGCGTCAGCGGATCGTTCCTGATCTTGATCCCTGATTACTGATTACTGATCCCTGATAATCACGCCTCTCCGCGGGTTTCGAACATGATCGATTCAAGTGCCTCGCGGGGGCTCTTGCCGGCCCATAGCACGAATTGGAAGGCCTGGTAGTGACGCTCGCAGGAGTTAAGCGCCATGCCGAGCAGAGCCTCGCACTGGGCGTCCGCCGCTGTGATGCCGCCGGTGAGCACCAGCGCATGGCGGAACATGATGATGCCATCTTTGAACCAGACGTCGAAGTGTCCGACCCAAAGCTGCTCGTTGATGAGCGCCGCAAGCTCGGTCACTTCGGGGCGACGCCGCTCCGGCACCTTGAGATCGAATGCACAAGCCAGGTGCAGCGCCTCAATCTCAGGCATCCACGTGAAGGAGACCTGGTAGTCTGTCCAGCGACCGGCGACCACGAGCGTCACTTCGTCGTCGCTGGCTCGAGCGAATGACCATTCGTGCACAGCCGCCAGCCGTTCGACGACGTCGACCGGGTTGTTGGTCTGCTCTTCCATATCTCCCAGCGACATATCCGAACCACCTATCACGTGAAAACAGCCTCAACGTTACCGGACGCACGCGCCATGATGTCGCGGTCGGGCGGTGCCACGATTCATCCGAAGCGGCCGAAGCCCCGTCCCGACGCCCCTCGCCTGCGAGGGAGAGGAGGGAGGGGGCGGGCCTTGAATCATGAGCGGCCCTCTCGGGCCGCTCATGATCCCGCCATTGGAAGTATCTGACTCGCCGAGTGTTCTAGGATTCGCCGGAACGCCGCAATGGCGTTTGGACCACCTTCCACAAGCGCGCCTGAAATAATGCATGTGACAAGTTGACTCGGGGCGGAGCGCGGGCGGCCCGTCCGCTTGCTCCCTCCCCACCCTCCCCCGCAAGTGGGGGAGGGTCAATAGAGGCCCTCCCCCACTCGCGGCGAGGGTTAATAGAGTCCCACCCCCGCTAGCGGGGGTCGTAGGGTGGGGCCGGTCTGGGACGCCCACGCTCCAGCCTTCAATCAAAGAGGCTCGACACGGATTCTTCGGCCGCAGTGCGGCCGATGGCATCGCCGATCAGGGTTGCGATCGACAGTCCTCTGATATTGACGGCGACCCGCACGGCCTCGCTTGCCTGGATCGAATCCGTGATCACCAGCTCCTTGAGCTGAGAGGCCGTGATGCGGGCCACCGCGCCGCCCGACAGCACCCCGTGGGTAATGTAGGCGTAGACCTCCTGGGCGCCCTTTTCGATGAGGGCATCGGCGGCGTTTACCAGGGTGCCGCCAGAATCGACGATATCGTCGACCAGGATGCAGGTGCGCCCGTCGACCTCGCCAATCACGTTCATGACTTCCGAGTCACCCGCCCGTTCGCGCCGCTTGTCAATAATGGCGAGCGGTGCATTGATCCTCTTGGCGAGGCCGCGGGCGCGGACGACGCCGCCAACGTCGGGCGACACGACCATCACGTTGGACAGGTCGAAACGCTCGCGGATGTCGCGCACCATTACGGGGGCGGCATACAGATTGTCGGTCGGGATGTCGAAGAAGCCCTGAATCTGCCCGGCATGGAGGTCGAGTGTCAGCACCCGGTCGGCGCCCGCATTGGTGATCAGGTTGGCGACGAGCTTCGCCGAAATCGGCGTGCGCGGGCCGGGTTTGCGGTCTTGACGGGCATAGCCGAAATACGGCACCACCGCCGTGATGCGGCGCGCCGAGGCGCGACGCAACGCGTCGATAATGATCAGCAGCTCCATGAGGTGGTCATTGGCCGGATAAGAGGTCGACTGGATAACGAAAACGTCGGCGCCGCGTACGTTTTCCAAAATCTCGACGAAGATTTCCATGTCGGCGAAGCGCCGCACCACCGCCTTGGCGAGCGGCGTGCGCAAGCGCGCCGCGATGGCCTCGGCCAGGCGCGGATTGGAATTGCCTGCTACGAGCTTGATCGCCCCATTTGCGCCCGCCATTCACCCCTCCCCGGCGGCCGTGGTTGCGGGTGTCACCATAGCGGTATTTCCAGGCCAGGCACTCACAGGGTCGCCATCGGAACACGCCACCATTTCACCGTCCGTGCGGGGCGGTCATAACAATTACGTCAGGGTGATGGCAATACGAGGCGACCTGCTGTCCCGGCGGTTTTTTCGACCGGCCCGGCGTGCAGTCGCGTTAAGACTTGTGTCCGATAGAACGGATTTCGGTCGCATTGATCACCGGCCAGCGTCGTCGCCGGGCCGCTGCGAAGGCCGTGTTACGGCCGCAATGGCTGCAGGAAGGCCAGAGATGCTGCGGCGTCAGTCGTCGATGCGACAGACGACGCCTCCTCCCGCGGCGGCAAGAATTCCCCCGGAGAACCCGGGCTCGCCAGGAATGCCGCCAGCCTGCTCATGCCGTCCCGGGCTATGCGGGCCACCACCCCATCATCGGCGGCCGCCCAGGCGCGCTCCGATGGCGCGCCCGGCACCTCGCCGCCGAGCCGTACCGCGCGCTCGCGGTCGGAATTGAAGACGTCCCATACCCACGTGATGGTGGTCCTCTTGCCCTGCACATGGGCAGCCACATAGCCGCGAATGCGATATTGCGCCGGCTGCTCCCGCGACACCATGGCGACCCGGCGGGCCGTCGCCTCCTCGCCGAGTTGGGTCACGAGCTTGCGGAATAGCTGTTCGGGCGGCCCGTCGATCGACTCGAAGGCGACGGTACGTAGCCCTGTTCCGCCGATCGCTCCGAGCACTGGCTCCCCGGAGGTCGTGCATCCGGCTGCCGCAAGACCGCCACCCACGATCGCGAGCGCCAGCCGCGCCGCCCTGAGCACGGCAAAGCATCCTGCCGCACCGCCTCGGTACGTGCCACGTAACATCGCCGATCCCTGTGCTAGCGGCCGCCCCAATTATGAGTCTCGAAGGCCGGGACGTGCGCGCTGCCTAATGCAGGGATACTCAGAAAATGCACTGACGTCCAGGAGTTCTGCCGCCGGCGCTCCGGCATTGCCGGGCGGCTTAGTTGATAAGGGCCCGTTCTGGTCGCATTGAATCACACACACACCGGCGTCGTCGCCGGGCTTGTCCCGGCGACCCCGAACGTTGAGGCACAGAGCAAGAATAATCGGGGTGGCCGGGACGAGCCCGGCCACGACTGGGAAGAGAGGCGCTTCTACCTCACCGGAAATCCGCCCTCATCGTTCAATTGCGATTGCGGAAGCTGTTGTAAACGTTGCGCAGGAAGGTGGGGTTGGAGGTGATGGCCCCCGGGGGGCCGGCCCATTTGCCGTCGAGATCGGCCAGCGGATTGGCGGCGAGCACTTCCTGTTCGCTCTTTCCTTCGTCGAACAGTTTCTTGACCCGGTCTCGCACCGTGACCATCATGTCGTGCCATTCCTGAAGGTTGGCCTTGGTGGCGAGCGGACCGTGGCCGGGCACGATCTTGGTCGTGTCATTGGCCGCCTTGAGGTATCGGTCAAGCGCAAGGACCATGCCGTCGATGGTGCCGCCTGAGCCCCAGTCGAGGTTGGGATAGGTTCTGCTGCTGTAGGTGTCGCCGAGCGCGAGCACGTTGGCGTCAGGGAAATAGACCCAGCTGTCGCCGTCGGTGTGGGCGTTGATCACGTGGTTGACCTGCGCGACGCGGCCGCCGACTTCGACCTTCATGCCGCCGACCATGTAGGTATCGGTGGGGATCGCATCTGCCTCCATGGGCGGCGTCTTGTTTCCGGTGTTGGCGTTCGTGGTGCCGGCCGCAAGGCGCAGGCGGATATTGTCGTGCGCCACGATCGTTGCGCCATCCCGGTGGAAAGCCGCATTCCCGCCGACGTGATCAAGGTGATAATGCGTGTCGATCAGGTACTTGATCGGGAGCGGCGAAATCTTCGCGATTGCGGCCTTGATCTTGTCGTGGAGCGGCGCGAACTGGCTGTCCACCATGATGATGCCGTCCGTGCCAACCGCGACCGTGATGTTGCCGCCCTGGCCCTCCAGCATGTAGGTCTTGTTGCCGAGGTCGGTGGCCTTGATCTCGACCTTGGAAAAGTCCTGCTGGGCGTTGGCGGCGCCCGCAAACAGCAGTGCGGCGCCCGCCAATGCGGCGGCCGTGATCCGTTTCATCTGATGTCCTCCCTGGATGACGTTCGATCGACTGGTGCAGGTTCAGCAGATTGCACCGGGCTTCAGCATATCGGGTTTTCGCGGCGAGGCACCAGTATTGTGACCCTGACGGTTCGTCACTTGATCGCCTGCGGATTGATCGGCGATCCGGTGGCGCCGGTGATCACCAGCGGCGGGCCGCAGAAGAAGAACTCGTAGACGCCGTCGCCGGCGCAGTCCTCGGCAAGCTCTTTCAAATAGAACATCTCCCCCATTGTGAGTCCCATGGCGGGGATCACCACCCAGTGCCACGGTTGGTTCGCCTCTGCGGTCTCATTGGGACGCACCTCGACGCCCCAGGTGTCGGAGCAGATGGCGGCGATCTCCTTGTCCTGGCACCAGTAGCAGTTCTCGAACTTGACCCCCGGAGCGTCGCCGCCCGCGAAGGCGCCCCAGCCCTGCTTGAGGCATTTCTCCAGTTGCCCGGTGCGGATGATGACGAAATCGCCGCGGCCGATCGCGACATTCTGGGCGTGCGCGCAGGCGTCAAGCTCGGCGTTGGCGATGCCGTAGCCATCGGGCAGATAGTCCATGTTCTTGAAGCGGGCGACATCGAGCAGCACGCCGCGCCCGACCATTTTGCTGCGCGAATGCTCGATGCCGAGTTTGCCGAGGCCGTTGCAGTCGACCAGCCGGGCGTCGTGGCCGTTGTACATCTTTTCTTCGTAGAAGATGTGGCCGAGCGAGTCCCAATGGGTCGCGCATTGCACCGGCATGTTGATGGCGTCATCGGCGTAGCGGATATTGGGGACCACGTCCTGGCGGCCCGCAACCGCATCGGTGCCCGTGGCCAGCATGGTGTGGATCGGGTTCCAGCGGCCGCCGAACAAGCCGGTCTGGGGACCTTTGCGATCGAGCGGAATGCCGAGCCCGAACACCTTGCCGGTCTTGATCAGGGCTGCCGCCTTCACGATGTCTTCCGGCCGAATGTGATTGAGGGTGCCGATCTGGTCGTCCTTGCCCCAGCGGCCCCAGTTCTTGAGCTTTTCGGATGCTTCGGCGATCGCTTGTCTGCCGACCGTGATGTTCATGAGGGACTGTCTCCATTGTCTCTTGGGCCGCAGGTTCGGCCGGATATTGGCGCGCGGGGCGGCGTGCGTCCACCTCCGACGGCTTGAAGGAGCGCAATGCGGCGAGACAGTCACGTGCCGGGGTCGCGGAGGGATACGGCGAATGGCACGGGCGCGCTTCGGTTATGTTGAACCACTGTCGCGAGTCATGGCCAAGCTTCCCGGCCATCTACGTCTTGCTGAACAGAGGCACGAAAGACGTCGATGCCCGCGACAAGCGCGGGCATGACGATGCGGAGACGATCCGTTCTTATCGGAACGCTCAGGGCTGTCGGCTATCCACCGAAGCGGTAATGCAGTCCAACGGTCGAAATGAAGCCGTTCTTTTGTATGTCGATCGGCGTGCCGCCTATGTTGTAGCGGTCGCTGCCCAGATCGAAGTACATCGTTTCGGTCTTCACCGACAGGTTCGGCGTCAGGCCGAACTCGGTGCCCCAGCCAACCGTCCAGCCGGCGCGGGTCTTGGAATCGCTCTGCGAGGGGCATCCGTCGACTATCCCGCCCGTCGGCCGCGAACCGGTGTCACACACGATGTCGGCCCGATCCTGGGCGATCACCGCGCCGGCCTTCACGTACGTCAAGAGCCGATCCCAATAGGCGTATCCGATCCGAGCGGTCGCCGTGGAGAGCCAATTGGTGTTGATTTCGCAATTGTAGAAAAAGCCCGTCGGACAAGGCTGAGCGCCGCGGGCATTGGTCCAGCCGACGTCGCCTTCGACGCCGAACACCCATTTCCCCACTTGATAGTTGTACCCGATTTCGCCGCCGCCGAGCAGACCGGCAAAGTGCGGGTCAATGCTGGCGCCGTCCCCGAAATTCCAATTCGTGTGTCCCCAGTCGGCTCCCATATACGCGCCAATGTAGAAGCCGTTCCAATTGTACGCTGCCGGCGCCGGGGGAGCCTTGTAAATCGCCGCCTTGGCGAACACGGGCCCCCCCCCGGTCGCCGGGTCCGGGACAAATTGGTAGCGAAGGCCGCCGTTTACGCTCCAGCCCTCGATGTTGTCTCCCGTCCGATAGTCGCCGCGCAAATAACTGACCCAGCCCGTGTTCATGACTCGCGCCGCGACGCCCACGCCAAATTGGCCATAGGTGCCGAGGCTGCTGGTCGAGACAGTAGAACTGAGAGTCGGCAACCCGGACACACCCATCGCCGAGAAATCGCTTGCCAGACTCGAAGTGACCCCGCCTTGGAATTCGTGGAAGACGCTCGCGGAAGCGAACGGCTGCCACACCACATTGCCGGACGTAACAGTTGTGCCGACCCGCACACTCAGACGACCGAGAGTGCTTTCAATGTCGTTGACTGTTAAGACCCAAGGAGGAACGAACCCAGGCCCGATAGGTGTCCCGGTGACACCAGTCCCTGGGACATGCGATGGATCGACCTGCGTTCTTGACCAGATGATCCCCGCCGACGGTTCGATGAACCACTGATTGCCGAGCTTTTGATTGTAAGCGACATTTCCGGTGAGGCTGATGCCGCGTGCATCGAAACGCTGGCCCGACAGTCCATGGGTGTTGTCAGAGACGTCGTTCTGGAAAAAATCCCCGCGAACTTGCCCATCAATGAGAAAAGCGCCGTAACTTGCTGCGCCATACATGCCAACGAATGGGATCTGGAGGCTGTCACGAAAACCCGCGGGCGGATTGAGGTCAGGAGTGGCATCGTGCGTCTTCGATCCCAAGTAGCCGATCGTCGAACCCAGGTGCAGATTCCACCCATTCACGTTCAGCCTGGCAAAGTCGGTGCCGATCTGCACGCCGGCGAAATCTTCCAGCGTGTGCGTATTGCAAATGATGTTGCCCTGTTGAGGCCCACCAAAGCTTATGTTTCCGGCCGTTGCGGTTGTACCAACACTGAGGTGGCCGCCAACACCGCGGGCCCACACGCCGCCACCTTCCTGGTCGGGCTGAGGATTGGCCGGACTCCCGATGAACGCACTCGACTGCGTCAGGAACGCCGTGTTCGCGGTATTGATCGAAGAAATAAGGGCGCCCACCGATGCCGACACGTTGGTAACAGCCATGACCCCGGCGTTTGCTACGACCCCACCCGCGACTTTACTCAAATCAGTCAATCCGCTCACGGTGCACTGAGCCTGCGCAGCCGAGCCCGAAAACAACGTCAGCGCAAGTGCGCCGGCCCCCAGAATCGGGCCCTTCGTCCTTACGCCACAGGCCAATACTTTCGGCTTAATGCACGCGACATAATCCAGCCGCATTGCGCTGAACATAGCCACCCCCCTCGAACTCCCGCAACAATATCACGCCGTTAAATGCAATCGCGTCGCCTTAATAACGCAATGGCGCCGCGTTGACAACGCACACAAGGTTCCGCGCCGCGTTCAAGCGCATATTACGCCCCACTCTACCGGCAGTGACTCAGCGCAGGCCCTCTGAATTCACATCATATTTCAGCGACGTGTGTTCCTTTTGCAACAGATCGGCCGATTTGTTCGGCTTGGTGGCGTTTTGAGGGATCAAGTGCAAATTTCCGACATGTATGCGGCGTATGAATTCCTCTAAGTTCCGATTGGCACGTATGATTGACAGGGCAGCGGTAAGATCAGTACTTTGACTTGCTTTCGGAGACTTGGCTGAGGACGTCATCTCGGGAGATGTCAACCAAAGCCTGCAGGCTATTGCCGGAGCCTTGATCCAGGCCGTGGCGCTCGTGTCGGCATGGGGAATGCAGCATTCGGCTTTGTCCGCAGTGGCTTTGGGCTCGACAAGGCTGAGCCTCGTCGCGCGGCCTGCCGGAGCTTCGATTGCGTACTGATGAACGCATAACTGTCGGGGAGGGCTTACCCGAAGCGTAACCGATGAAAACTCTTTACGATCTGCTCGGCGCGCGTGCGGACGACGATGCCGAGGGGCTCAGAGATGCATTTCGCAAGGCCGCCAAGGCGAACCACCCTGATCTCCATGCCGGCGATCCGGATGCTGCAATTCGATTCAGGGAGATTGTGGAAGCCTATGACATCCTTCGCGACGCGGCGCAGCGGGCGGCTTATGACCGGCTGCTGAAGTTCGAACGTGAGCGGTTCCGACGGAGCTTAAAAAGCACCGTCTCCTACCTGGTGCGCAACATCGTCTCAGATGCCATCGCGGTTGTCGGCCTCGCGGTCGTGTTGGGCGGCGGCTACACGCTTTTCGCGTACATTTCAAAGACACCGATCGAGGCGGCCAAACTCGCCGAGGTTACTGCGCGCGGACCGGCTAAGACGGGCGCGCGAACCGATACGACACACGATAGGCTTGAGCGCATGGCGGCGCCTGCGGCGCCGTTCGTGCTGAGCGCCATTACGACGGCCGCGAATGATGGCGACGCTCCGGCAGTTACGATCCGCCAAGCTGGCGCGAAGAGCGCCGCCGACCGTCCTGACAGAACCAACGGAATGAGGCCGCTCGATCAGGATAAAGGGCAAACGGCTGACATCCGGTTTTCCTCCCCCGACAAAGATGACGGCGCTCCGCAATTGTTTTCGTCTCATTTTGCGATGTCCGACGATAAACCTGATGTGAAGATGCCCGATGCCGCCAATGTAAACATGGGTAATGCGAAGATACCCGAAATGAAGACGCCCGCACGAGCGCGAACCGCGGCGAAACGGCAGGCCGCAAGCCGCACCGCTTTCGCGCAGGCCGCGCCAGAAAACAGGAACACCTGCTCGGGATCTTGCTCTGGCGACGCACCTCCTCTTTTTGGAGTTGGATTTTAGAGCCCGCCTAGGGCCCGTCCAGGAATAAGTGCTTCAAGAAGTGTCATCGCCCGCGAAAGCGCGTGTGAAGAAATCAACGACCTCATCCTGAGGAGCCGTGCGTAGCACGGCGTCTCGAAGGATGGATGCACGGCAGGAACTCGTTGCCATCCTTCGAGACGCGCCCATCGAAATCGGCTGTTGCCGATTTCGACACTTTAGGCTGCCGAAGTCGGGCAAGCTCGACTTCGGTGGGCGCTCCTCAGGATGAGGCTGAGTAGGCGGCGTTGATCTCGGCGTCGAGCCGTTCGACGATTCCGACCGGCGTGGCGCGCGGCGCTACGATCCCGGTGACGGCGCTCACCTCCCAGCATGCTATACTTAACCTCGACAATGAGCATATCGGGAGAGCCCCCATGACGCGATCGACACTCATCCTGGCCCTCGCGGCCTCTGCCTGCATCACCTTGGCGCTCGCGCAGACATCGAGCCCGCCGCGCAATGATCTGCCGCAGCCTTACCGTACCACGCGCGACTGGGGCGAGCTTCCCGCCGGCATGAAATGGGCGGCCGTAACCTCCATCGAAGCGGCGGCCGACGGCTCGATCTTCGTCGTCCATCGCTGTGCGGCGAATTCCTGCGCCGGCCGGCCGGAGCCGCCGATCCTCAAATTCGATGCCAACGGCAAGCTCCGCAAGGCGTTCGGCGGCGGCATGTTCGTCTTCCCGCACGGCTCGGGGCTCGATCGCGAGGGCAATCTATGGGTGACGGACGCGGGCGGCCGCGACGGCATCGGCCATCAGGTGATCAAGTTCTCGCCCGACGGCGTCGAGTTGATGCGGCTCGGCAAGGCGGGAGTGTCGGGCTCGGGTCCCGACCTGTTCGATCAGCCGAACGACGTGGCAGTGGCGCCCAACGGCGACATCTTCGTCACCGACAGCCACCGCCGCGGCAAGAACAACCGCGTGGTCAAGTTCGACAAGACCGGCAAGTTCATCAAGGAATGGGGCCACAAGGGTTCCGGCCCCGGCGAACTTTCAGAGCCGCACGCTATCGCAGTGGACAGCCAGGGCCGCTTGTTCGTCGGCGACCGCGAGAACAACCGCATCCAGATTTTCGACCAGGACGGCAAGGTGCTCGACGAATGGCGCCAGTTCGGCCGCCCGAGCGGCATCTACATTACGCGCGACGACACCATCTACGTGGCGGATTCCGAATCCGGTCCCGATACCGGCGCCAACGAGTTGATGGGCATCCGCAAAGGCATTCGCATCGGCAGCGCCCGCGACGGCAAGGTGTCCGCCTTCATCGAGGACCTGGAGTCCACCACGCCCGATCATTCCGGCGCCGAGGGCCTCGGGGTGGACGCGCAAGGCAACGTTTACGGCGCGGTGGTGCGGCGTCAGATGCTGGAGCGGCACGTGAAGAAGTAGCGTCGCGCCATGCTCAAACTGGTCGGGATCATCGTGGCTGCGATGCCGGTCATTCTCTTCCTCCGCGCCATGTTCATGGGCTCGAAGAGGCGGTCGCAGGCGGTATCGAATTTCAAGAAGCAGGTCGACTATGCGGTGTGGGCGATCTTGTTCATGATCGGCTGCGGCGTTGTTTTTTCGATCGGCAAATTGATCTACGACATGCACCTGTTCGCGCTGCGGCCTTAGGGTGGGCAAAGCGAAGCGTGCCCACCACGACCGAGCCCAGGTGGGCACGGCGCGCACCAAAGTCGGGCTTGCCCGACTTTGGCACATTCAAAGTTTTTCGAAATCGGCAATAGCCGATTTCGATGAGCGCGCCTTTGCCCACCCTACGCACTGCGGTCCTTGCGTAGGAGGGGTTGAGCGAGCGACACCCACCAGGGCCTTTCCAGGGGCGAGGCCGATGGTGGGTTTCGCTGCAGCGAAACCCATCGGGGCCATTCCGCGTGGCTCTGCTCCTGATGGGTTTTGCAAGAGCTCAACCCATCCTACAAGCTGAAATCAAACGCAGAAAGGGCACGAATCGCGCGTCACGGCTTGGGTTTGATTTGGCCGAGCACGATCGCGCGCACTTCCGGTCCAGCTGCAGCCGGCCGTCCTTCGGCAATTCGTACGCGATCTTCTGCCAATCGATCGGCCCTTCGGCGAGCAGAGCCCAATACTCGGCACGCGCATTGAAGGCACGGATCACCTCCCACAAATCCTTGGGATCGAACAGGATCTCGTCCTTTTCAACGCCGCGGCCGAAGGGGGCGAAATGCGCGATTCGGTCGGGCGCATAGCGCAGGACGCCGGCATCCTGCGCGGCGCAGACCGAGCGAAGCATCGCCAGCGTGCTGTCGAAGGCGATGAACGATCGCTGCGAAAGCGGCCCAAGGTTGGCAACAAGAGGGACCACCCCCTCCTGCGCCAAGTCCGGAAACAAATCGTAGGATACGCCGTGCGTCGTGAGGAAGGCGCGGATTTTCCGCTCTGCGGCGAAATGCTTTTCCAGCCGCGCGATCTTGTTGGAGCTTACCAGCATTGCGCTTTCCGGCCAAAAGGCGTCGAGAAACACAGTCGTTTCCCAGAATGACAACC
>WNFR01003594.1_pt1 | contig 16012 bp, 12 predicted proteins | sample 5400221 | NCBI WGS metagenome assembly WNFR01 (sample SAMN13153357, study PRJNA577476) | soil metagenome | isolation source: 40 cm soil under Madrone tree | place: USA:California | collected 2016-06-14 | reverse complement strand
GGAAAATTCGAATTAGTCGGTATACCTCCAAGCCCGCGCGGCGTACCACAAATCGATGTCTCTTTTGAAGTGGACGCCAACGGTATCGTTTCCGTTTCGGCGCAGGACAAAGCGACCGGACGCGAGCAGCAGATGCGTATTACCCCAACCTCGGGCCTGGCGCCCGACGAGATTCAGCATCTGATCAAAGAGGCAGAGACGTTTGCTGACACCGATCGCGACGCGAAAGAGGTCGTAGTCTTGCGCAACAAGCTCGAGTCGTTGTTGCGAAACACGCAGAAGTCGTTCACCAAGTTTGGCGGAATGCTTTCGGCCAATGATCAGGAGATTGCGGATCGCGTCTTTGGCGAGGCTGAGGCAGCGGCGAATGCTGAAGGTCGCGAGACAATAAATAAAGCACTGACGGCGCTCGAGCGAGTGGCCGCCCAGCTCACCAACGCGATGATGAACCCGACAAACGATACGGTACCCAATAGCGCTGAGGATTCAAATTAGTTTCAACCCAGCAAATTTTTGCGTTTTGTTTAGCCAAATTTAGAGCGAAAGGTTTTAAGAAATACTGAATGAGTAAGCGAGATTATTACGAAATTTTAGGAGTGGGCCGCACCGCCACCGACCCGGAGATAAAGAGCGCCTACCGGCGCTTAGCTGTTAAGTACCACCCCGACAAAAATCCGGACGATGCGAGCGCGGAAGAAAAGTTCAAAGAAGCTGCGGAAGCTTACGGTGTGCTTGCCGATGCCAATCAGCGGCAGCGCTATGATCATTTCGGCCATGCCGGCGTTTCGAATGCGGCTGGCCAGAGCTGGGGCGCTCCCGGGTTTAGTGGCATCGAAGATATCCTTGGCGATCTTTTCGGTTTTGGCGATGTTTTCGGAAGTGGTCGGGGCGGCGCGCGCCGTGCAACCGCGCAACGCGGCGCTGACTTGCGGTACGACCTCGAAATCACTTTGGAAGAAGCCTACGCCGGGATGACTGCGCAACTGCGAATCCCCCGGCTGGAAACTTGCGAAACCTGTAAAGGCAACGGTGCTGCGCCTGGAACGGAACCTGAAACATGTAGCAACTGCGCCGGCTCAGGCCAGGTGCGATACCAGCAGGGATTCTTTTCAGTTGCGCGCACCTGTCAAAACTGTCGTGGCGCTGGACGCGTCGTGAAAAACCCGTGCACGGAGTGTCGTGGCGCTGGTCGCGTTGAGCGCGAGAAGCAGATGGAGGTCAAGATTCCCGCGGGCGTCGAAACCGGCTCGCGTCTGCGCGTTCAGGGCGAAGGAGAGGCCGGTACGCAGAGTGGACCATCCGGCGATCTGTACGTTGTGATCCATCTTGCCGAACACGAACGTTTCGAACGGCAGGGCAGCAATCTTTACACCTCGCTGCCGATTACTTTCGCGCAGGCCGCCCTGGGGGCCGACGTTTTCGTAGCGACTATCGAGGCCGAAGAGAAGATCAAGATTCCCACGGGCACGCAGACGGGGACTGTGTTTCGCCTGAAAGGCAAAGGTATGCCGGTGCTCGGCGGCCGTGGCCGCGGCGACTTGTTTGTCTCGGTGAGCGTGGTTACGCCTACTTCCCTGACGCGCGAACAGCGAAAGCTGCTGGAACAACTGGCAGTCGTTGAAGACAAGGACCTCGAGGATAAGGGCCTGGTAGATAAAGTTCGCGACATCTTTGGCTAAGCGAGAACAAATGATTGACAACCGGCTACGATAAACATCTCGTGCCGCGGCACGACGGAGTTTAGTCATGAACTTTCCCCCTCCCAAACTACAAATCCTTTGTTTTGCCATCCTGCTGGCGTTTGCGTCGCTGACTGTTAACGCACAGGACAGCATGCAGCGCTGGCAAAACTTTGATTTCACCAAGTCTGCTCTCAAACCCACCGATGTCTCAGGTCTTGCGCTCGAAGATTTGACATTGATGCGCGGCATTGTTTTCGGCCGTCATGGGCGCATCTTCAAGGACGCCGCGATCCGCACTTACCTCGAGGCGCAGGATTGGTACAAAGCCAACCCTAACTTTCAAAACTCGCTGCTCAATGCCACTGAGCGCAGTAATCTCGATCTGATTCGCGTGGCCGAAGCAAGCAAACATGCAACCGTACAGCCGGGCGACATGCGCTACTGGCGCACTCGTGCGTTGACGCCGCGCAAGCTCGGCAAGCACAGCGGCGCAGAATGGTTAGTGTTGCGATCTGAAGTCGAAGCGATTCACGGCAAGCGTTTTGAAAGTGGCCCCTGGTTACAGCAATACTTTGATGAGCGTTACTGGTACAAGGCCGGTAAGTATGACCCGAAATCGCTGTCCGCGATTGAACAGAAAAATCTGGACACGCTTACTTTGGCGCAGAAACGCTCACGCAAAGTGGCGCTCGCGCCCGGCGACATGGAGCTGTTTGAGAACCGCTTGATCTCTGAGCAGATGCTACATGGGTTAAGTCTTTACGAATTGCGCCTGCTACGCAATGAGGTCTACGCGCGACATGGCCGTGCCTTTCAGGCACCCTGGCTGGCGCAATACTTCTTCAGCCAGCCCTGGTACCAGCCGGATGACAACTTCAAAGACGAACAACTTTCCGGCTCTGACAAAATAAACGTCGAGACGATAGTTGCTTACGAAACGAAGATCCACGACGACCTTAGTCGTAAGCCGATAACGCGCAGTCTGCTCGAAGGTTTATTTGTCGAAGACGCCAGTCAGATGCGCCAGGAGATTTACGCTCGTCGGGGCAAGGTCTTCAAAGAAAAATGGCTGCAAAAATATTTTGAAAGCCTCGCCTGGTATAAAGCCGATCCGAATTTCACGGATGCGCAGTTAACAGATCTGGAAAGAAGGAACATCGCAACGATTGCCGCCTACGAGAAAAAGGCGGTGAGCGCCGCGAGCGTCATCGAAGGTTGATAAGGCCAACTCCCGGCCTCGCGTGACGAGGCCAAGACAAGACAAGTAACCAGAAAGCAGTAGTCAGAAAGCAGAAAGCAAAGAGGCGGGCCCGGTGCCCGCCTCTTTACTGTCCGAGAAACTTCAGTTTGTCGAACATTACAAAGCGACAAACTAAAGTTTGTCGGACATTACAACCGGTAACGAACTTTCGCCTTTCGCAGGGCATCTTCCTGATTGTCGAGGTTCTGCAAACGCAGTGTCACATCAGCATTCAAGTCAAACCCAGCACGTTCGCCCGCTTGCAGTTTCACTGTGCCCGCAGCCGCGATCATCGCCGCATTGTCAGTCGAGAGATGCAGAGAAGGGAAGTAAGCGGGAATGCCAAACTTCGCCGCCGCTTTACTCGCCGCTTCTCGCAGAGCATCGTTGCATGCAACCCCGCCGGCGACAATCAAAGTCTTTGGTCCATACTCTTCTGCAACGCGCTCGGTCGTCCCCACTAAAGAACGAATCACAACACTCTGGAAACTCGCAGCGAGATCTTTGATTGCCTGTGATGGCGCATCGCCATTTCCAATCGGGCGCACTCCGCTTTCGCGCACATATTTCGTCACTGCGGTTTTCAACCCGCTGAAACTGAAATCAGGCGAACCATCGCCCATGCGCGGCACCGAAAACTTGACTGCCTTCGGATTACCGTCGCGTGCAAGCCGTTCGATGATTGGACCACCCGGATAACCAAGCCCCAGCATTTTCGCCACCTTGTCAAACGCTTCGCCGGCCGCATCGTCGCGCGTGCGCGCCACCACTTTGTACTTGCCCGGCTCAGGAACGAAAAACAGATTGGTGTGGCCGCCAGAAACAATCAGCGCCAGCGCCGGATATTCAACCGGCGGATTTTCGAAGGCGACGGAATAGATGTGGCCTTCAATGTGGTTTACGCCGACGAGCGGTTTTTGCAGCGCAAAAGCCATTGCCTTCGCATAGGACACGCCGACCAGCAACGAACCAACCAAGCCTGGTCCAATCGTTACTGCAATGCCGTCGATGTCATTCTTGCGGACGTTCGCGCAGGTAAACGCTTCTTCAACGATCGGCACGATCTTGTCGAGGTGTTCACGCGAAGCGAGTTCGGGAACGACGCCGCCGAAACGTTTGTGAGTTTCGATTTGGGAAGCAATGACCGACGAAATGATTTCGCCTCCATCGCGCACAATGGCCGCAGCGGTTTCGTCACAGGAGGTTTCGATTCCCAGAACAAGCATGTCATGATTCTAGCAACGATTCGGCGGGGTAGCGAAAGGAGGAGCACCAAAGGTGCGCAAATGAAATAGCCAGGGGCAAGCGCGCGGCGCGTCGCCCCTGGATTCGTAGAGCAAGAGAATTTCAAGCGCTGAAGGCGCGGAATAGATTCCTAGAATCTAAGGTTGCCGATGAATCTCTTACGCCCCTTCAGGGCTCGCGCTCTCACTAACGCTCCTTCCAGGGGCGACGCGCTGCGCGCTTGCCCCTGGCTATTACATGTCGCGCCTTCGGCGCTTTAAGAAAAATAAAAGCTCAGCTCATCACCGAGCGGAACGCAGAAACGAAAGCTTCCATCTGTGGTCTGGTGCCGATTGTAACGCGCATAAAGTTTGGCATCGCGGGAAACAAACGGCCTACTTGCACGCTGCGGTCGCGCATGGCCGCGATGACTGGTCTGACTTCGCGCCGCAGATCAATCATCATGAAGTTGGCGTGCGACGGAATGAACTTGTAGCCTGCCTTATCGAGCTCAGAATAGACATAGTTCTTAACTTCTGTATTGCGCCGGCGGCCCTGCTCAACTTGTTCACTGTCCTGCACACTGGCGATTGCCGCCACCAGCGCCATAATGTTCAGGCTATCCCACGTTTGTTGGGCGCGCATGCGTTCGATTAGCTCCGGACGCGCCACGCAATAGCCGCAGCGCAATCCGGCCATGCTGTAAATTTTCGAGAACGTGCGCGCCACAATCAGGTTTGGATACCGGGCGATTAGCGGAATAACACTCTCGTAGTCGTTCGACTCCGCGTAATGATGATAGGCCTCGTCAACCAGCACAATGGTTTGCGCCGGCAGCTTGGCCAGGAACGCCCGTAGTTCTGCTTTTGGTGTGATACTCGCCGTCGGGTTGTTTGGATTGCAGATATAAATCAAGCCTGTATTTTTTTCCGCCAGCATCTTCGGCAAATCGTGAGCGTAGTCAGCAGTTAGATTTATCTTCACGACCTCTGCACCGGCCACGGCTGCATGCACGAGAATGGCTTCGAACGTCGGGTGCCCAACCAGCAACTTCTTGCCTGGGCCAGTAAACGCCGCGGCGGATACTTTCAAAATTTCGCCCGAACCATTTCCCAAAAGAACCTGATTGCTTGAAACGCCGTTCAGTTTCGCCAAAGCGTCGACAAGCAAAGCTTCGTGTTCATCCGGATAACGCCAGGCCAGACTGAAAGCGTCAGTCATCGCTTTTACGGCCATTGGCGATGGGCCATAAGGATTTTCATTTGAGTTCAGCCGAACCAGCGTTGGGCTACTACTGACCAGCCGCAACGCTGGTGTTGACATGGCAAATGATGGATTTAGTGCAGCATATGTAGCGCCGACACCCAGAACCTTTGCAAAACCGCGGCGCGAAAGAGATATATTCATGGATCCTCCTCAAAATTTGAGAGGCGGCTGAAGGAGTCAGCGCTTCATGGAAAAAAAACTAAGTGCGGAATCGCCCTGCTTGAGTATTCGGCTGCGAATTATACCCCCAACCGCATCGGGTAAACTATTTTTATGATGATGCTCGACGATCAACATGCCATCCTCGGTTAACAATTTTCCGTCGTTTTGACCAAACAATTCGATAACCGATAAATAATCCGTTGCGTAAGGCGGATCAAAGAAAACAACGTCCCAGGGCGCCGCTTTTTGTTTCAGACTGCGCGAAAGGTAATCAGCGGCTTCTGCCTGGACCACTTCCGTTTGCTCTTCAGGGACGCGGCATAGGTCGAGATTGGCTTCGACCAGCGCGCACATCTTCCGAGACTTATCGACAAACATAAGCTCGTTCGCGCCGCGCGAGAGTGCTTCGATGCCGACCGCTCCCGAGCCGGCGCAGAGATCGAGAAAGCGCGCGCCTTCGATTCTCGGTGCGATGATGTTGAAGAGTGTCTCGCGCAGCCGATCGGAAGTTGGCCGCACCTGAAGGGAAGGTGGACTCTTCAAGTTTCGACCGCGATATTTTCCGGCAATGATTCGCACAACGGAGTTCCAAGTTTCAAGTTTCAAGTTCCAAAAGGTTCGTTGCCTGGGGCTAGGTGTATTTTCTGCCCACCATCTCAGACTGCCTTAGGTATTTGACTTAGTTAACTCGCGGGCTTTCTTCCAACAGTCTATGTCTTCAAATCGCTCTATCTTTGACATCGGTACCTCCAGGTGGAAAATAGTTGATACTTGGAAGTTGGAACTTGAAACTTATCCGACTGCGGCCAAGCCGAAGCGAGCGTTCGAGTGGACGCGTTGAATCATCTTTGCGGTATCGGCCGACTTCTCGCCTCTTGCCAAATAATATTCAGCCTCTTTCTGTGCCGCATCAAGAATTCGCTGGTCGCGCACAAGATTAGCGATGCGAAATTCCGGCAGGCCTGATTGCCTGGTCCCCAACAACTCGCCCGGCCCGCGCAGTTCCAAGTCCTTCTCCGCAATCTTAAAACCGTCATTCGTCTCAGCCATGATTCCAAGACGTTCGGTGGCCACGCTGGTCTTAGTTTCCGAAGCCAGCAGTACGCAGTAACTTTTTTCGGCGCCGCGGCCAACGCGCCCGCGCAGTTGATGAAGTTGGGACAAACCAAATCGTTCCGCATGCTCGACCACCATCATCGATGCGTTGGGCACATCCACGCCGACTTCGATCACTGTCGTTGAAACGAGTACCTGAATCTCTCCAGCAACAAACCGGCGCATGATCTCTTCTTTATCGGCTGATTTCATTTTGCCGTGAACCAGTCCGACTGAGAACTTTGGAAACACCTTGTCGCGCAAGTATTCATATCTGCGCGTTGCATCCTTTAGATCCATCTTCTCCGACTCTTCGATGAGCGGATAGACCACGTAAACCTGCCGGCCGGCGCGCACTTCGCGCGCAATCATTTGTTTCACCTCGAGACGTTGCTCTTCGCCCAGAACCAGCGTTTCGATTGGCGTTCTTCCCGGCGGCATCTCGTCAATTACTGAAACGTCCAGGTCGCCGTAGATGGTCATGGTCAGCGAGCGCGGAATCGGCGTTGCCGTCATGACCAGGACATCCGTATTCAGGCCGCGCGCGCGCAGTTCGGCGCGTTGCATCACACCAAAGCGGTGTTGCTCATCAATAACTGCCAGGCCAAGTTTATTAAACGATACCGACTCCTGAATCAGCGCATGCGTACCAATGCAGGCATGAATCTCACCCGCGGCAAGTTCAAGCTGAAGCTTTCTCTTTTCCGCGGCGCGCAACGCACCCGTCAACAGCTCAACTCGATACGGCGCTCTTGCTAGCAAGCGTTTGATGTTGCGCGCATGTTGCTCTGCCAGAATCTCCGTCGGCGCCATTAGCGCAGCTTGGTAACCGCTCTCCATGGCGGCCAGCATTGCGATTAACGCAACGATGGTCTTGCCGCTGCCCACATCGCCTTGCAGCAGCCGGTTCATTGGCGCGGTAGATTGCAAGTCTCTAAAGATTTCCTTAACGACCCGGCGCTGCGCCTCAGTTAACTTGAACGGCAGCACCGAGCCAATGCGCAGTTTTGTCGCCCGATTGAGTTTGATTACGGACGCCTTTGTTTCTCTCGTTCGCTTGCCGCGCTTCAAAGCGATTGCCAGCACTACCCAAAAGAAATCTTCAAAGATCAGACGAAGATGAGCGGGACTGCGAGATTCTTCGTACAACGTCAGGGCGGTATCGTCAGTTGGAAAATGAATGGCTCGTAAGGCGACACTGCGATTGATAAGTTTTTGGCGGCGGCGCAATTCCACTGGCAGGGTTTCCGGTATGGCCGCGTCGGGCAACACTGCCAGCGTTGCGTGCACAATCTCGCGCAATCGTTTGGAACTAAAGTCACCCAGCTTGCGATAAATCGGAACGCAGCGGCCGACGTGAATCGCGGCTAGTTTTGGATCGTAAGCTTCGTCGTCGCCATTCTCTTTGTCGCCGCCAGTCTCAAGCGGCGACAACATCTCGAGCTCGTCGGCCGGTTTGTTCAAGTGCAGTGAATAAGTCGCTCGCCGCTTGTCCCATGTCCAGGCGCCAAAGGTCATAAACCGCGCGCCTTGTTGAAAGCGTTTGGTGTAGTAGGTGACGATGTCGTAGGCGTGTGCTCCGGAAACGAACCACCAGACGACGACTGGTCGTCCAGTTCTTTCAGGATCGGTTGCAGTGACTTCGAATATGAAAAGACGAGAACGCGCAAACGAGCGGCGGTTTCTGACCTGATAACCGCCGGCAACTTTTACTTCCAGTTCCAGCGAAGCCTGCATGTTTTCAGCGAGGTCGCGGATGCGCGCCGGATGCGAGCGATCTTCATAGCGCATCGGCAGATATGCGAGCAGCTCTTCAACAGTTACTTCAACTGAACTCGTTTTTCCGAAATGGCCTTTCAGTGCCACGGCGAGCTTATGCGACAGGGTTTGGCCGAAACGGGCAAGCCGATACTTGTAGAGATCGTCAACGGGGGTGCTGAGGCTGAAAGGGGCCGGCATTGCAAGAGATCATAACACGCAAAAGTGTCAATGAATTAAGTCGGGCCGGCAAAGGTTTGTGTTAAGGCTTTTGCCTAAGCGATGAAGTATGGTTAATCTAGCTACACACGGAAAATCGAAAGAGGCGGTGGGCAAGTGACTTCTGAAGAGCAGGTTTCTGAGATCACGAAACAAAAACTAACGGACATCCGGCATGTTTTGTTGGGCTTACATAAATCCTTGCTTGATTTTGAACGGCTGGGTTATGAGAGGGTGCACGGGAGGATCGAGAATAGTTACGAATTCTTGAGCCTCGTAATACATAACCCCTGGTTTGCTTGGCTGCGACACCTTTCGGAGTTGATAGTGCAAATCGACGAGTCACTGGACAGCCGCGAACCGACGAGCGAGAGCACAGCCGCGGCCTTAATAGATGAAGCGAAGCTGTTGCTCGTGCCCACTGAGTCAGGCGGTGAATTTCAGCAGAAGTATTTTGCTTCGGTGCAACAGTCGCCGGAGGTGGTACTTGCGCACGCCGAGTTTGCAAAATTACTTGGTCCGGGACGGCTTTCAAAAGAGATTCATTAGGAAATTAAGCCGCAGATTAACGCAGATTTACGCGGATAAAACCAAAAAGCGTTTGCGTTTGAAGCGAGATCAGAACGGCTATTGGGCTTAGGCGTTTTTCAGATCCGTTCTTAGCTGCGTTTATCCGCGGCTAATTCTTTTTAGTTCGAGATCGCTTCCGTCGTCACGCAGTGCTGTTCAAAGGCCTGAATAAGCTCATTGGCAACCTGCGAGGCATCCTTACCTTCGATCTGGCGACGCTCCATCATGTAAACCAGCTTGCCGTCCTTGAGCAGCGCGATTGAAGGTGACGACGGCGCATAACCGGTGAAGTAGCTTCTCGCTTTGTCAGTCGCTTCAATATCAGCGCCCGCGAAAACAGTAGCCACTTTGTCGGGCTTAACGCTGTGCTGCAGGGCGCGCGCAATGCCCGGGCGAGCTTTGCCGGCGGCGCAACCGCAAATTGAATTTACAACCACCATTACCGTGCCATCGGTTTTAGTGAGCGTCTCGTCCACCTGCTCGGGCGTGCGCAACTCTTCAACACCGATGCGGGTCAATTCCTCGCGCATGGGCCGGATCATCAGTTCGGAATAAGGCATAGCAAAACGTCTCCTAAGTTCTAAATTAAGTATTTGATTGTAACATGACCGCCCTTGCGAACCGGTTTACCAGGTTGCAATCCAAGGGTTTGCCTTGCATTCGCTGGCCGGAACGCAATCGTCACTCCACCACAATCATCTCTCGAATCTCGCGAAACTTCTTGTCGCTAACACCGGTGACCATCATCAATTCTTCCGGACGGCGAAATCGACCGTATTGTTCGCGATAGGAAACGATGCGTTCCGCGATGACCTTACCTACCCCTGGCAGTCGTTCCAGTTGCCCGGCTGAGGCGGTGTTTATGTTGAGGTGGAATGGTGCTTCTGTTTTGAGAATGTCTGGCGGAGTTGCGTTACTTCGCGGCAATCGAGCACACGCACTGTATGCCAGGAGCAACATCGCTGTGACTGACATTGAAGTGAGAGCTCTTGCCATAGAGAAAAACTGTTTCATGTATGCAAGTGAATGTTCGTGAAGAAGTTGCGACGCTGCCGCTGACGTGTGCACTTTGCTGGAAGTCTAACTATTTCAAAACTTCATCTGTTTTATGCGGCAATGTCCACAGAGTTTTCCACAGGATCCGTGGAAAAATGTTTCAAAGGAGTTGCGAGGATGAATTAGTGGCACAGACTTAAGTCTGTGATTCTTGAGCAGCCACAGACTAAAGTCTGTGCCACTTAGCTGTGGTTATTCTTCTTCGCTGCCGCCTTCGTCCCACTGCGCAACCATTTCATAAGCGCGACCGAGCACCGGACGCGGGCGCGAGCCATCAGCCTGGCCAATCAAACCCTCACGTTCCATGATGTCGAGGATCGCCGCCGCGCGCCCATAGCCGATGCGCAGTCTGCGTTGCAGCACTGAAGTTGAGGCGCGTTTCATTTCCACGCAAATGCGCAGTGCTTCTTCGAAGAGCTCGTCGTGCTCACCGCCAGTGTCTTCCAGCCCAAGCGCTTCTTCTTCTGACTGGGTGATGGTGTCGTCGTATTCGGGTTTGCCCTGCGCTTTGGCATGGGCAACGATGCGGCCAATTTCCGTCTCATCGATGTAGGCGCCGTGCACCCGAATGAGGCGCGAAGTGCCCGGTGGCAGAAACAGCATATCGCCGCGGCCAAGCAGATGTTCGGCGCCGTTGGTATCGATGATGGTGCGCGAATCGACTTTGGAAGAGACGCGAAACGAAATGCGTGAAGGGAAGTTTGCCTTGATTAAGCCGGTGATCACGTCAACTGACGGGCGTTGCGTTGCCAGCACCAGGTGAATCCCGACGGCCCGCGCCATCTGGGCAAGGCGCGTGATGGATTCTTCAACTTCGCGCCCGGAAGTCATCATTAGATCCGCCAGCTCATCGATAATGATAACGATGTAGGGCAGTGATTTATGCGGCTCGCCTTTCTCGTCGTATTCCTTGACGAGGTTGCGGCGCATGATCTCGGTGTTGTAGCCATCGATGTTGCGCACGCCCCAACCCGCCAGCTCGCGGTAGCGTCGTTCCATCTCGGCCACTGCCCACTTCAACGAACGCGAGGCTAGTTTCGGATCGGTAATGATCGGTGTGGTCAAATGCGGGATGTCTTCGTAAAGCCCCAGCTCCAACCGTTTCGGATCGATCAGGATAAACTTAACTTCGTCGGGTCGCGCGCGATAGAGAATGGAAACAATCAGCGCATTAACACCAACAGACTTGCCCGCGCCAGTGGTGCCAGCGATAAGCAGGTGCGGCATCTTTGCCAAATCTGCTACATAGTTAAGTCCGTCGATTGTTTTGCCCAGCGCAATCGTAAGTTTGGAAGACGATTCGCGAAATGCACGCGACTCAATCACTTCGCGCAGAAAGATTGTTTCGCGGCGCGGATTGGGAACCTCGATACCAACGTGAGGTTTGCCGGGCATGCGATCGATGCGAATCGATTCCGCTTTTAGAGCGAGACAAAGATCATCAACCAGCGAAACGACGCGCGAGTATTTAACGCCCGGATCCGGCTTGAACTCGTAGGTCGTCACGACGGGACCTGGGCAAATGTGTTTGATTTGGCCGGTGACATTAAACTCTTTGCACTTTTCCGCAAGCCGAGTCGCCAAACTCAACAGTTCTGTGTCTGCCTGTTCACTATGTGGCGGCGCCTCGTTCAAGAACTCGAGCGGCGGCATCGAGTAGTCAGTGTAAGAAACTCGTTTCGCGCGATCGGCATCGAAAGGAAGTTTTCCAGTCGCCGGCGCCTCGCCTTTGGGACGCAACACTGACGCGCCCTTGACCATCTCCTCGACATCTTCTTCTTCCTCAACTACCGCGTTTCCGTTGCCGCGCGGAAAGATTGAGCCTCGACCAGAGCGACCTTCTACAACTGTCGCCGTTTGTGCTCCCGCCCCAGCGGCGGCCGCGCGTGCTGGTTCGGCGCTGGCCTCTGCGGGTTGAGTCTGTTGGACCAATCGCGCTTCGCCGCGGTTAATGGTCTCGGCGCCAATGTTGGGCGCCTTCATGAATTCGGCGATGCGTTGTTCCGGACTAAGATCAGGTGAACTCTTCATAGCCGCGCGCGCAGCCAGGTGCTCAGCCTTTAAAGCCGCGCGTTTTTCTTTCCGCAGTTGCGCCTCTTCGCGCCGTCCTTCGCGCCACGCTTTGAATCGTTCGGGTAGTTTGCCTACAAAGCCGAACCGTTCGGCAAACAGACTCGCGAGCTTTTGATAAAGATCGAAGAAAGAGAAGTTGGTGGCCAATAACAAGCCAGTTGCAGCAATTGCGATTAGGAGAATGGTCGCGCCAACCGTGTTGAGGCCACTGGCGAGTCCTCGGGAAATTAGCGCTCCAACCAAACCGCCCGGCTGCACGCTCGAATCAAAGAGTGGACGAAGACCGGAGATTGAAAGCAGCGCCGCCGCGGACAGTAACAGTAGCAACAACCCCAACAAACGGAAAAATGGTGCGCGGATGCTGCGGGTGCGAAAACGCCGCCATGCGGCTGCCAATAACAAAAAAGGCAGCAAATAGGCAGCAACGCCAATCGATTGAAATAGAAGCGCGGCGACGTTCGCGCCAATAGCGCCGGCCCAATTCCGCGTTACTGTCTGCCCCGCTGAATTCCAGGAGGGATCGCTCGGATAAAACGCTGCCGAAACCAGACATAAGGTGAGCAGCAGACCAACAGCGAAAAGCAGAATCGCCAGGATCTCGTTGCGGCGACTATTGCGCGGCGTGATTACCCGCGGCTTTTCTTCAAAGTCAGTTGTTGCCATTTCAATTGTCCGACAAACTTAAGTTTGTCGTCTTGTCGGTACCCGCCTACGATGGCGGGCGGTTTCTTTCATAACTCTCGACAAACTGAAGTTTGTCGGACATCAACTACGCTGCCTTCTTCGACAGCAGATATGCTTTGATGAAATCATCCAGGTCGCCACCCAGTACTGCATCCACGTTGCCGCGCTCCAATTTTGTGCGCGTGTCCTTGACCAGTTGATAAGGCGCCAGCACGTAACTTCTAATCTGCGATCCAAAAGAGATGTCCGCTTTGTTTGCTTCCAACTCGGCCGTGTCCGCTTTCCTTTTCTCCAGTTCGAGTTCATACAGACGAGAACGCAGCACCTGCATCGCGACCGCTTTGTTCTGATGTTGAGATCGTTGGTTCTGACACTGCACCACGATGTTCGTGGGGAGGTGGGTGATGCGCACGGCCGAATCTGTCGTGTTGATGTGCTGGCCGCCGGCGCCGGTGGCGCGATAGGTGTCGATGCGCAGGTCCTTTTCGTTTATTTCGACTTCGATATTTTCATCTATCTCCGGATAGACAAACAACGAAGCAAAAGAAGTGTGACGGCGCGCGGCCTGATCGAAAGGAGAGATGCGTACCAGGCGGTGCACGCCGGCCTCTGCCGACAAGAGGCCATAAGCGTATTCACCTTCCACTCTGAAGGTGACGCCTTTCAAGCCCGCTTCTTCTCCAGGTTGATAGTCAATGATCTCTGTTTTGAATTCACGCTGCTCGGCCCATTTCAGGTACATGCGCAAAAGCATCTCTGCCCAATCCTGGGATTCCGTTCCGCCGGCTCCGGGATGAATGGCGCAGATCGCATTCAGTTGATCGTTGGCGCCGCTTAGCAGCATCTCTGTTTCGGCGATTCCAATTTCGTGCTCAAGGCGTTCGACCAGCGAACGCAGCTCTTTCAAAGAGTCTTCGTCTTCCTCCGCAAACTCAAAAAGCACAGCAGCGTCGCTGAGCTGTCTTTCAAAATGTTCCTGGCGAGCAAGCTTTTTCTCCAGCACGCTACGCCGCTGCAACAGTTTCTGTGCGGCATCCTGATCGTTCCAGAAATCCGGCGCTGAAGCCTGTTTTTCGATAGTGCTCAACTCCTGTTTTCGCGCCGCAACATCAAAGAAACCTCCCGAGTTGCTCAACTCGCCGGCGCAGCTCTTCAAAAGACGTTCGCAATTCCTGAAGTGATAACGTTTCGATCATTAATCCTCCGCCCAATTAATCCGCTTAATGTTTGCGCGCCTTCCGGGTGCTACCAACGAATGTGAAAACAAAAATCAATAAACTCAGAACCGCACAACTGATAACAAATATATCGCCGTGCTTTGTGTAAAACGTCCTTTGGCCGGGCGGCGGTGACAAACTCCAAATTCGGACTTCCGGTTTAAATCCCGCCGTCGCATCCCTGGTTTCGCCTTCTGGTGTGATGAACGCCGTGATTCCCGTATTGGTTACGCTCAGCAGCGGGCGTCCATTTTCCACCGCGCGAAAAACTGCATTCGCGAGGTGCTGCCGCATCACCGCGGTCGGGCCCAGATAGCCATCGTTCGAAATATTGATCAGCACATCCGCTCCTTCGTTCGTGAAGCGACGCGCGATCGATGGATAGGCCGACTCGATGCAGATGAAAACACCCGCACGCAAATTTCCCACCGGCATCAAACGATAGTCGGTGCCGGCAGTGAAATCACCGACGATTGCTCTTATCAAACCCGCGCCCGGCACCCAGTCGGGCAACGGAACATACTCGCCAAAAGGCAGCAGGCGAATCTTATCATATTGAGCAACGAGCTTACCCTGTTCATTTATGAGCACGGCGGAATTGTAAATGCCGTCGTGGGGCGCTGTTTCCTGAGAGTTGAGAAGAATCGAGACGCGATGTTGCTGGGCAAAACTTGCGAGCGCCGAGCGCAGTTGTTCATCTCCGCCGTACGCGAAATTCATCGGCGACTCAGGCCAAATAACCAATCGCGGTTTCGTATCGTTCTGGATTTGCTTCAACGCAGCTTCAGTCATATCGAAGTGGCGTTCTGTTAACAGTTTCATGTCGTCGCTTGATTTAGCCAGATCCATGGGAACGTTAGGCTGAATTGCTACAACAACAGCCTCTGTATTTTTTTCTGTGATGAATTCCCCGGCTGAGAATGACATAAGGATGTTGACTGTTAGCGTAGCTCCCGACATCAGCAAAACGGCTACTGCGGATCTCCATAGCGTACGTTTAGTTCGTCTCAAAAGAGCGAAGGCGATCGCACTGTTGACGAAAACTATGGCTGCCCCAACCGCATATACACCGCCCCATCCCGCCGAACCAATCATCGAGGGATGAAACGCCTGCGAATAACCAATCGCGTTCCAGAGCTGGCCGCTTATTTCAAGCCGCAACCACTCCAGCGCGCTCCAACCAAGCGGAGCGACAAATAACGCCGACGCTCCCCATTTCCGAATGCAGCGCGCCATGAATAGCCCAAACACGCCAGGGAAGATGCCAAGCAGGACCGCGCCGGGAAGCAGCAACGGAAACGCAATCCAGGGCGAGACGCTGCCCGTGTGAATCATTGAATATGTAAGCCAGTAACATGAACCGTAAAAGAAGACCGTGCCAAATACCCAGCCCAAAAAGAAAGGCCGCCAACGGCCTTTGTTGATTGCTAGGACCAGGAGCAGCGGTGCCAGCGCGCACCACGCGAGCGGCCAGAGATTGAAATCGGGAAAGGAAAGGATCAGCAGGACTGCCGAAAGGGTGACTGCGCCAAAATCAATGAGAGCGGGTGATTGTTCGTACCGTCGCGCGGCGGTGCCGGCAAGACGTTGCGCGGCGAGCGGAGGGCGACTAGACACGACAGCCTGCATGCACGGGAGTTTAGCAAACGCGGAAATTGAGAGCTAAGTTTTCCGCCGCGAGTGACAGGCCATCCGAGGTGTCGGTTGCGATGAAAATTATTTTCGCAGGCCGCCGTTTCGTTAGTGACCACACACCAAAGAGGCGA
>WNFR01020437.1_pt1 | contig 16013 bp, 20 predicted proteins | sample 5400221 | NCBI WGS metagenome assembly WNFR01 (sample SAMN13153357, study PRJNA577476) | soil metagenome | isolation source: 40 cm soil under Madrone tree | place: USA:California | collected 2016-06-14 | reverse complement strand
TGTCGTTCACAGACCCCCAAAGGAAGGCCCGCAGTTCTCTGAAAGGGCGCAAACGTTGGTTGTAAACGCGCACGGTGCGTTGATGGCCTTAGCGGAAAAAGTAACGCCTAAGCAAAGGCTCCTCATGCAAAACATAGACTGCGGGGAACAGAAAGAGTGCCGGGTGGTCTACATAGAGAAAGTGCCGATGGGACCGACTAAGGTTGCAGTGGAATTCACACGGCCCGCACCGAGCTTTTGGCGCATCGCGTATCCGCCCGGCGATTGGACTGCCAGCACTTAGAAGTAGCCGAGCGCAACAAGGAGATAGGGAGTAGGATTCAAAGCACCAGCTCTCCTTCGCCCAACGATTATCGTGAGAGGCGAGAATATGTGGCGACCCGTTACAAGCCAGCCGAATCTTTGGCGTAATTTCTACAAGGGCGCATTTTGCGAGACCGGTGATAAAACCGCTCGGCTGGTTAAGGTCAATCTTGCGATAAGCATCTGCCTTTGGCGTCTAACGGCAATTTCTCGGGGAGGATCACCAGAGTGCGAAAATATCTTGACGGCACTGGATGACCTGAAAATTCTCAAGAGTCTATGCAGAAAATGCGCCTGAATCATGGCTTCTCAGACAAGCAATTTGCCACGCAAGGAACTCGCTATTAAAGACCTCGTGGCGGAAATTGCGAGAGCACTCGTGGACCATCCCGAGGGAGTACAAGTCAGAGAGGTAGAAGGTTCCCACGTAACTGTCCTAGAATTGAAAACTCACCCAGAAGATTTGGGCAAAGTGATCGGGCGGGAGGGACGCACAGCGAAAGCGATTCGCACGATCTTGGGAGCAGCCGGAGTGAAATTGCACAAGCGAGTCACACTTGAGATTCTGGAAGATTGAACAGGTCTAAAGCTTTAACTTCTCTGGAACTCCGCGCCACATAGGGATAAAGTCCTAGTCGGGGAAGAGACTATGCCTTCTGAATTATTCCCTCCCGACTTTCCGTCCGAATTGCGCGTCGCGGCTTTTAGAGCAGGCGACGAAGTGGCATGGCCGCGGATACTCGCTGCGGCAGCAGTTGAGTGGTTCGGTACGAATGGATACGCGGTCCTTGGGACCGAGCTTTGGCTTTTGAAGGACGCGGCAATACAAAGCCTACCGATGGGACTCAGCGGAACGCGGGAGGTACACGGCAATACGGTGAACCGTGGAAACGAAGAATCGTGGAGTTCGTTTGTTGCACGCGCTGGAGCGGAAACTCGCACCTATCTTCAAGCGTTCAAACCCTCCGATATTGTCGAGCGAGGTCAATTCGTGTTCAACGTCGTTTGGGTCAGCGAGGGCGAATTCACAAATCCTTCCACGCATTTGTCGTAACTCATGGGTAGTCGGGTTTTGACGGCATGCTCATTTAGGTCGAAGAGTATTCCGCAGCAAGTTTTTCACCGATGCCGTTCCGCTGAAGCTCTCCGATTATTCCGTGTACCCGCGGTGTACCTCACTTCGGCGTTTTTATGGTTTCTCTCCATTTTGCTATTTCGTAGAATCAATAACTTCGTAGAATCAATCCCCCCGAGGGGTTCGACTCCCACCCCGGGCACCAATTTCTTCTTTCTATTTAACCGACTACGCAGTGCCATCCTGAAGTCTTTTGCCCGCTTTAGTTTTGTCGTTTGCTTGACTGTGCCCAATTTTGTGCCCATTGCTCATCGGCTTGTGTTTTGTTGTTTCCGTTCTCTTTGTGGGTCTCATTTACTTACAAAAGCTGCGCCAGCCGAAACGCTAATCACGCTTGAATAGGAGCTAAGGTCTATCGTTCCGCGTATTTTCACAGGCACTCAATTCATCCACAGTTTCCGTAGTCACGGCTAATCAGCTTCTTCAGGCTCTATACAATTCGATGTATCCGCATCCGGTACATGCATACGCCCGAATCTGCTCCCCGTCCGTATTGCTGATTGGCGGATTTTGGTTCGGCGCATGACGTGGGAGCCAGAATGTATATTAGTGGCCTCCATAGGTTGTTTGCACTTCGGATATGTGTGCATGTCGGAATCCTCCATTCATCAACTTTTCACAACCCCAGCGCTTTCGCGCTGGGCTAAAGCGTGGCGCGCCTCCGGCGCTTGAGGGAAGGAAGAAATTCCAGGCGAAGAGAGGGCACGGCACGCCGTGCCCTACATGCAGAATCTACGCTTCGACTTGAGTCTCACCGTCGGACATGCAGAGGCGCACCCGCGGCACGCCGGAGTGTTTCTCGATCCGGTCCGCCAAGGGCTGCGAATGCGTGGTAATCCAGAGCTGGACGTTTTTCGATGCGCGAACGATCAAGTGCGCCAGGGCATCCATAATGTCCGGATGCAGGCTCGTCTCCGGTTCGTTGACTGCCAATAGCGAGGGTGGACGAGGGCTAAGCAGCGCCGCGCAAAGACATAAGAACCGCACTTGTCCGTCCGAGAATTCCTGCGCCTGCAAGGGACGGAGCAGCCCGGGAATTTTCATCTTTATGCTGAAGAGAGTATCCATCGTTTCGATCAGGAGAGTCGCCCCGCCAAAGGCCTCCGCCACGGTCTGGCGAAGCGCAGCACTATCGCCGATTTCAAGAATGGTTTGGAGCGCAGCCGCAAGGTCCGAACCGTCGTGACTGAGAACCGGCGTATAGACACCAATTTGCGGCTGCCGCACAGGAGACTCCAGGTCCGTACGGAAATGATGATAAAAACGCCAGCTCAAGACCTGCTGGCGGATTGCGGATATTTCCGGATAGAGGTGCGGATCAATGATCTGCGACAGGACGGACTCGTGTTTCGAAATCTGGAAGGGATAGGTGACCATGCTGCCTTCCGCGTTGCGCAACCACGCCGAAGGTTCGTCGCGTTTCAACATCGCCACGCGACGTTTCGCGTCAGAGGGCCAGATGTACCAGATATATTCTTCCTTCACCCGGGGGTCGAGCTTGAACATGGTTTCCAGCGCATGCTCGTTCGGGGACGGGAGCCCGATTTGAAGCTCGTACCCGAACTTCTCCGCTTCAAAGCCCAGCACCACTCGTTTAGGAGGTTTCTTACGCTGATAGCGAACGCGCTCGCCTCCGGCCCAGAACACGCTGGGCGTGCCACCCTCGTCGGCTATCGCTCGAGCCAATTGCCCTTGCGCCGCGCGCGCCATCAAGACCAGGGAGTTGTAAAGATTGGACTTTCCACAACCGTTCGGGCCGGTGAGGACATTAATTGGCCTCAACTCAAGGTCGAGGTCCCGAAAGACCTATAACCAGACACGTGGATCTGCTTGATCACGGTTTTGGAAACAATACCAGACTGAAGCTAACTCGGGTTCGTTTTGGCGTGATGGGAATACGATAAGTTACGTGCTATCAACAAGGGCTGTGGGTTCGACTCCAATCCCGGGTAGATACTTTTGTTAGCTCTCGACGGTCCGACACATACGCGCGGATTCGCGTCATGGTTTTCGTCCTGTGATTCACACTCTCGCAGAATCGACCGCCCAACGATTTGGCGAAATTTCAAACCTCAGAGTCTGATATCCTCCAACCATGGAAACGCGTTCTTTGGGCGACGTGGGTGGCACGCCGGGTGGCTTCGGCCATTTCCTGATCGGATGCGTCATGGCTTGCCTGGGCGGATACTTCCTGGCGAATCAGGTCAGCGTGGTGGGCTCGTATTGGAGTTTTTACGGCGCAAACACGTTTGGGATCACACTGGTGCCGATGCTGCTGGGCGTGGGGATCTTGTTTTGGAACGGTCGAAGCCTTGCTGGCTGGATTGTTACGGCAGCGGGTGCGCTTTTCATTCTGGCGGGCGTGATCGCCAACATGAGCATCTATTTTCGACCGACCAGCCTTTTCAATACGCTGGTGATGCTGATCCTGCTCGTTGGCGGGCTCGGGCTGATTGCGCGTGCGCTGCGGCCGCACCCTGCGGCTAAGAGCGAGTAAGCGAGCGATTCCCTTTACTATTCTTTGTGTGGATTTCTGCTGCGGGCGGAAGAACCGAGGAGCGCCACCGAAGCGGCGTGGTTCAGAGCGTCTGAAATCTTTCTTTGACTTCGCGGACAAATTCCAGAAACTTAGAGGAGTTCGTGATGCCGGGATGCCAGCACAGGTCGCGCTCGATCAGATCGTAGGTCTCCTGAATGCGTGCACCCGGAACAATATTTCCTCCAGCATCGCGATCGCGGCCCATCAGCCACAAATGGTCCGCCACCGTAGCCGCAGCGGTCACGTCGTGAGTCACAACGATGATGGTGTTCAGCTCGTCCAGGCAGGCAATCTCGTTGATTAACTCGCAGACCTTGGCTTCCATGACCAGGTCGAGGCCGGAAAATGGCTCGTCCATCAGCAGAAAATGCTCGCTGCATAGAAGCTGCTGGGCGATGGCGATTCTCTGGCGCTGGCCGCCAGAAATCTGCGCGGGGTAAAGCTGCGAGCAGTCGAGCATGTCTAGGCGCTTCAGGTACTTCAATACTTTTTCATGGGCGGCGTCGTTATTTTTTTCGATCTGCTTCGCGGCGAGGATCAAATTGCTGAAAATCGTGCGATTTTCGAATAGAGGATAATTTTGCGCGACTACGCCAACCATTCCGGCTTTGACGGGAGTGAGCGTGGAATTGACCAACACCTGTCCCGAGGTGGGCTGATTCAGTCCTGCGATGATGCGAAAGAGCTGGGTCTTGCCGATTCCCGAGGGGCCGAGAAAGCCGACGACTTGGCCCTGAGTGCAGTCGGCACGGACGATGTCGCGAATCTCCGCGTTGACGTCGCGAAGAATGACCTTGTCGTCGTAAGACAGGCTGACGTGGTCAACCTTGAGAAGCGTGTCAGTATATTTGCATCGTTCGGGCAAGCGTTATCCTCACAAACGCTGAAACCACTATCTCTTTTCCAATTGCAAGTCCGCGTAGGGAAAGAGGAATTTTTTGGCCAAGCCCAGCGCGTAGTCTTGAAACAAGCCAATCAGCAGGATGGCGATTTGAATCGCAAAGACGGCCTCTAAGCGGAAATGTTTGTTTTGATTGAGAAGTAACGCGCCGATGCCGCCCTCCGAGCGCGAGATGCCTTCGACCATTGTGAGCATCATCCATCCCATTGCGGCGTTTTGGCGCATGGCATCGAAAGCAGCGTCGGCCCGGCCGAGCACGATCACTTCCCAGACGACCCGCCACTCGCCCATGCGTAGGGTGCGGGCCAGATCAAACTTTTCCTTCGGCACCTGCGCCACCACGTCGATCATGCTGGTGACAAAGAAGACGGCGACTCCGAAGACGAGCAGGCTTACTTTCAAGCGGTGCCCGCTGGCGAAAATGATGGTGAAGAAAAAGGTGAGTCCCACCATGCCGAGAAATCTGCCCTTGGAAACTGCGTGGGCGATGGGTTGGAAGACCGGAACAACGGTCAAATAGGCAAGCCCCAGTGAAATCACCGTCGCCCAGGCCATGGCTTGCACGTTCAAGAGGAAGCTGACAATCAGCTCCTGGCCCAAGCCCTCATTGTTCCAAAGTTCAACAAAGGCGCGCCAAACATCCATTGGCTTCGGCAGGAATACATAGGTCGATGTCGCCCACACCAGCAGCAATACCGCGATCTGGAAGACGATGATGAACCGGAACGCCGCTTTCGAAATCACTCGGTTCGGAGAAAACGCACCGAGTACGTCGTGCAGGAAGCTGACCCGTCCGCCGACTGCGGACGCACTTGCAGCAATACTCCCGGCCGCCGGCTTCATGGTGGTCACCGAGGGTTTCCTATTCCTTGCCCGACAGAATGATTTCTACGCGCCGGTTCTTTGCTCTGCCTTCAGCTGTAGCGTTCGATGCGAGTGGCTTGGAGTCGCCATAAGCATGAATGCGGAATCGGCTGTCGGGGAAGTTCGCGGGAGCTTTTCTCTGTAGCCAATCACGGACGGCCTGGGCACGCCTCTCTGCCAAGTCCATGTTCCCTTCGCGAGTGCCGGTATTGTCGGTGTGCCCGTTCAAGGTGACGAACAAAGCACCGGCGATCGCCAGGTCGTCTTTGATCTCGTACATCTTGCGTTCACCGTCAGACGTGAAGGAAGCCTTGCCGGTGTCGAATTCGATGCTCCAGTCGCGCTTCGAAACGACGGTGCCGGTGTCCCCGCTTGAACTGAAGCTGGCGACGTCGGCTTCCGCGCCAGTCTGCGAGAGCATCGAAGAGGCGCCGAGAACATAGGAAGTGTCGAGAATCTCTTTCACGTCGGGAATCTTGTTGGCATCCTTGAAGAGTGCGGGGTATTGCTGCGTGGCGATATTTCCGAACACCGTGTAGGTGGAGCGAAAGTTGTTGTTGGCACCGGGCTGCAAACCAAACAAAAGCAGATTGTCATTCAGATTGTTGACCGCGGAGCCACCGAGCTCCACCATGTTTCCGGTTTTGTCCTGCTCGCGAGTTCCCTGGTAGTACTTCAGCCAATACTCGCCGTTCTGCTCGTTGTAGACCTTTGCGCTAATCGCTGCTGCGCGCTTCAGAGCTTCCGGATAAGCCTTCAGTTGATCCGCAGCTTCGAAACTCGCCGCCAGCATTCCCTGAACTTCGTTTCGATGGTCTTGATTAAACTTCCTGATACCAATAATGACGTCGGGCATCTGCGAGCGGTACTGCTTCGAAGAGACGATGGAGACAAGCCCGCCACGCCCGTGGGCCACGTTTACGTCGCCCGGCGTCCAAGTGACGACGCCGTTGACACAGACGTTTTTTGATTCTCCCGTCAGCCGACCATCGTGTACCACTTTGCGGTCTTCGCAGGTATTCGCGTTGTAGATTTCCGCGGCCTTGATGTAGTCCGGCGCATTGACCCAATTGAGAGCGTCGGGGTCCCATGTTTTTTCGTCTGGATTGTTCTTGATCTGGTTGTCCGCGGCCCACTTCATGGCGATATTCCAATCGCCGTCGCGAAGCACTCCAGCAACCAGGCCACCCTTGGCGGCCTGCGCGTCCGACTTCCATTCCGGCGGGCCCATCAGTTTGTCTTCACCGCGGGAGTATCCGGTGGAGCCGATGACCTGCGCGATATATTCGCCAGCACCGTTGTCGAGCTTTTTAAGTTGGGGATTGACGGCGGCGAAAAACTGGCCGGAGCCGTCACCCATAATAAGGACGTAGTTTGCGCCGGCGGAACACTGGCTTGCGCCGTCGTGGAGCTCCTTGGCGCAGGCAATCAAATCGTTCTGCATCTGGCTGGTGTCATCCTGACGGATTAACTTCACGTTTGCGCCGTGCTTCTCCATTAAACTGTTACGCGTGGTGTCCGGGCCGCCATTGGCATAGATATAGTTCATCTGGGCGTTCCAGGCCCATATTTCGGTGCGAATCAACGGCGCTTTCACTGACGCCGTAGTTGCTTCTGGGTACGGCGCTGGCTCGACGTTGGCCACGACCGCTTCCTTCAAGTCCGGCAGAGCGGCCTTTGAGGGAATGAGGGCCTTGGCAATGCCCGGGGCAGGAATCCAGCCGCGGCTCACGGCCGTCCGGAAACCGAAGAACAGGACAGCCCCGACAACCAGGAGTAGAACAATCTTCGCTCCGGGTTTCAGCCGATGCCCCGTTGGTGGCGTCGAAATTTTATCGCTAAACATTTGAACCTTCCCTCCGCCTACGACTTACTTGATCAAATCGCTGTAATCATCTTTCTTATTTGCCGGCATAGCTGCAGACTGGTCCGGTACACCGCCCGGCATCGCGGTCACCGATGCCGGCAAAAGTTTTTGCTGAAACTCTGACAATTGTTTGACGGCTTCGTCATTGATGGCCCCGGTTTCCAAATCCATGTTGGTCATCAGCTTGTTGGCAAGCCTATTGAAATCTTCCATCTCTCCCAGCATCTGCCCGGCGTCATCCGCGAGATACTCCAGCGTCTGGTCGTAAATCTGGTTGGCCACTGGATCGCCGCGAAAGATCTTCTTCGCCGCCTGGAAGACGGAATAGGCCTTTTTCAACGCCTTCCGCCGCATCTCTTCTTCACTGACGCGGTTTTCTTTGTCGGTGACCTGGAACTCTGCCGTGGCCCTCCAGCGGACAAGCTGGTCATAGAGAATCTTCAGTTTGTCACGCAAATCTGTGAGCGACTTGTTGATATTGATCAGGCTCGCGGCGTGCCGCTGGTTGGTGACCTTGGCCGATACGTACTGCTGCTGGTCGAGTGAGGTCAGCCCGCCGCTGGCCATCTTCTTATCGGCTTGGTTGGCCAGCGCCATGCTGTGCTCGGCATCTTTTTGGTTCGTGTCGATCTGATTCTGGAGAGTGCGGATCGATCCATTCAGGTTTCCGAGTTGCTCGTCCATGATTGCGAGATTCTTTTTCATCTCCCCGATGTAGTTCTTGAGGATACCGATGGGGTCCAACTCAATGAACAGGCCCGTCAGATACCGCATAACGCTTTGGAACATGAGCTTCGCCAGCGTTCGGACGCGCTTGTCGGTGACGATGAAAAGGAACACTAAAATCGCCCCGATCAAAAGAGCGAGGTGCAAAGTATCTGTCGCCGCCGCGATTAAGAACGGGAGGATCTGCACGAAACCGTACGCCACCGCGATACCGCCGCCGACCAGCACGACTTTCCCGACTGTTCCTTCGGGCCGCTGCCAGAAATTCTTCAAGCCCTGCAATACCGGGGAACCTGGAGTGGTTGCCATGGTGTCTCCCTATCCCAAAATCGTTTCAAATTCCTTGCGTTGTTGCTGAATCTCGGCACGTCGGCGTTCCAGCGCCGCCGCAAAATTGCTCTTCGCCTCTTGCAGTTTTGAACGCGATACTTCCGTCTGCGATTGCAGAGATTTCACTTGCTGCTGGAGGTCGGCGATCTCTTTCTGTTTTTGCTGAATGGCTTCATTGACATCGCTGACCTGGGCAATCTTGGCATCGACTTCCGTTCGTGACACTTCGTCATCGCGTCTTTCGTCAGGCCACCCTGCGATTGGGCTGTGGCCAGGGCCGCCTTGTACCTCAATGCTTTATCCGTGATGACGGAGGCCAGTGGCGCAGCAAAAGCTTCGATCTTGGCCAGTTCCGGAACCGCAGAGAGGTCAGTCTGCTTGGCCAACCGAGTGTAGAACTGGTTGTCGCGCGTACCCGTGGGGACATATGAAGGAGCTGCCGGCTCGAGGGGCCGCGCCTTTCCTGAACCGGTGGCTGGCTTGGCAGGCTGCTGGGCCAGCGGTTCCTCTTCAAAAATGGCCTTCTTGATCAGGTCCATGAAGGGCATGGGTCACGTCCTTACTTCTTTAGCTCTGCTCGCGCTACCGAGAAGCACACCACTTCACTATTCCGAGGCCCAGCGCGACCGGAATTACAGTACCAAATCACCAAATCAGTCCACTATCCACCCGCATTCTATCCTATAGATAAGAAAACCCCTGCGTTTTATGCGAGATACGCGGCCATCGTAGACTGTGTCCGCATGTTTTTTCAATAAGGAAATTGTCACCGTATCGCATTTAATAAACTGGCAGTCTCCACGTACTGAGCCAGATTGTAGAGGCAAGGGCCGAGTACGACACTCGGCTGCTGGCACAGCAGCTAGGAACGAATTATCGCTCCTTGATGTATTGGCTCAGAGGGGACCGCCCCATCCCAGCGGAACTGCTGCCGAAGATATGCGTTCTTTTGAAGAATTTCGAAGCGTTAGATTTGCTCGAATCGCAGGCGGGACGAGTGGCCTTCAGAATTCCAGATCCGCAAGAGACTTCGGAGAAAGAGTTTTTGGTTATCTCCAACCTCATGAAGGATGTGGGTTCAGCGCTAGAGAGCATTGCAACCACTCTAGCGGACGGGGTTGTCGAAGAAAATGAGTTGAACGCGACGATCCCGAAGCTGGAAGCCGTAATCCAGGAATGCGCGTCGGTCAAATACCTGCTTGAGACTCTCTACAAGAACAGAAAACGGAAGATGAAAAAGTAGGGTTTGGATTTGAGAGCGAATTCGACCTTGTGATGCTGCTTGATCCGTAGGAGCAATAGTGATCACGCGCGGTGCGGTCACGCCGAGCCAGAGATAAAACACGAAGTCCAACAACCGATAGGAAGGCACGACGCGCTGAGGCCGCTTCATTCCGGGCACGAATTGAACGTAATGGAAGTGCGAGCCCTTCTGCAGGGGTCTGGATTTAATTCACAACGCCGTCTACCTGCGGTGTACCTCAATCCGTGAAATTTGCCCATTCTGGCGTTCTTGGCGTCCTTAGAAATCAGCAAGTTACGCGCTATCAATGGGCCTTAGGGGTTCGAATCCGAATCCCACTCGTCCACCAATTCTTCAACCAAGACGACGACCACCAACAGCCAAGGAAAGTGGCGTCGTACACAGAAAGGTACACAACAGCGGTGTCTACGACTGTCTTGCAATAACTCAGAATGCCGTCCGTGCTCTCGTAAGTCGTCGCAAGCACTTATGAATCGCTGACTGTCATAGCAGAAGTCTGGGCTCGCTGATTGGAATGGTGAAGCATCCAATCCCGCGATTCTAGCCCTTTTTGCAGTACAAATTGTACATAGGAGAGAGGTTGGTTACGTTGAAATTTTTCACAAGCACCAGTTTGATCTTGGGAGGACCGATCGCGGTAGCGATCTACGGCCTATAGTTCGCAATGATAAGATTTCCCCGGGCGAGTCGTTGACATTTTTTGTGCTTCTGTTTGCTATGTCAAAGCAGGCCGGGCAACAGATGGCACCTCACTTGCTAGAGGTCCCTCAGATCATTTCTGGCTTTTCCCGGATGTTGTCCCCGGACCGGGCTGACCGACAATAAGTCTAGTGTTTCACGCGTCGTAGCCAAGAAAAGCGCGTGTAACTCAAATCGTGCGGCGGAAGAAAGTTGTCCCAAATGTTGTACTTCACGGAAAGTTTTTTCCCGCAAGGGTATGAGCCCTTTCGGCCCAGAAGGCGATCGCCAATGGGCGTGCAGGCCGCAAGAAAACAGGGAGTGGGCCTATCAAATCGACCTCAACCGCCCCTTTTACCTCAAGGATTGGTGAGTCAAAATTGAACACAAGTAAAAGCCTGGACAACCAGAAATTCAAAGTGCGCTGCCATTCGGGAAATTCTGTTCATCATGAGCTCGCCAGTGAGTCTGTCTTGCTCCAGATTGAGCAGCGGATTCGACGCGAAGGCAGGGAAGAGATGTGGGTATCTCTTCAGGTCAAGTGCGATGAAAAGGAAGACGGCACCTTGGCAGTTCAGGTCGTCCTCTGCAATCCCGATTGGGATGAGCCTTTAAGGATCGCCTCCATTCAATCAAATCCTAAGAATGGAAACGCCGCGGAACCCGTTCTTCGATGCGACCTGAATCAAAAGGAACTTTAATATTTTCGACGGCTCTGCTTTCCATTGCTGCGGGCTAGCCTCAAGCCTTCACACAGGAGCGCAAAAGTATCCCATGACAACCCCACAAGTCTTCATGTCTTACCATTCTTGATAGAGACAGCGGGCTTATGTTCCCAATTTTGAGCGGAGAGGCCTCAGGGAGCTGTGTTCAAGGGCCTCCAGTGCGACCTGCGTCCTGATTGTCAAACGGTCGAACAATTTGCAAATGGAGGTCAGCTCAGGTTGCGATAATCTCCCGACCATGAGGCTCAATCGGGCAAGACCGTAGTGCAACCGGAAGCGCATCCACAGCCAAAGACGTTCCGTTTCTTGCCGGCCTTCGACCTCTGGTGCCAGCGCCGCTACCGTACACATCAGACGGTCCAGGCGTGAAAAGTCCTCGTTCAACCCGACCAGTAGCTTCTTCAAGGTGCGGCGCCGCGCTGGAGTTAGGCCTTCGCGAAGGCCTCCTGACGCTGTGTTTTGGGTACGTTCTTGCTGCAGCTCGGCCGTGAGCCGCTCAATCTCAGAGGAATTCTCCAGATAGGCAGTTGGGAGCAACAGGTCGATGGGTAGGCAGGCGTCCTTTTCGGTGGAACGACGTGGAGCCAGGTGATTCAAGGTGATCCACACGGCCGATACGATAAGGACAAGAAAGATGATTAGGAAGACTGGGAGTTCCGTCACGGCTTTGTTACCTCCTGAATATCGCGATCCAAGTCCTTAAGGCGCTGGCCGATCAGCCGCGCATACGAGTGATAAACATCCTTAGGAAGCAGCGTGGGAGCCGGTTTCGTTTCAGGTAGTGGCCTTCGCAATGCGAAGAGCCATATGACCAATGCCACTTGAAAGGAAACTATTTGCACATTATTCCACCAAGAAAAATATGGGTCTAACCAATGTTTTAAGAGTGTGTTGTTCAAGATCTGGAAGGTCGAGTGGATGCACATGCCCAGTGCAACGAGGGAGGGAAACCGCTCCATCGGAATTCGATAGCGATTTGCTATAACGAATAACGAGGTCAAAAGGATCGCAACAGTTAACTCAAGACTACGTTGAAGAGCAAGGACAAAGCTCTCGACCACAGACACTTGGCGGAAGGCATCAATGGCTGCGTAGACCAAAATCCCGGCGGTAATGGCGATTAGAACTCTACGCACGTGCAACCAGAGGCCTGGGCGAGGTCTAAACGCCAGCAAACACAGTTCGGCGCAAACACCGGCACGAGCAGCTAGGAGAAGTGATTGTTTGGACCAGAAGAAGTAAAAAACGAAACGGGAGTCGTCCCCAAAACTCTTATAGACTAGCCACAGAGCTATCGTCATGAACAAGTTAAGAAACACGTAAACCGTGAACAGTGGCAGGAGCCGCCACAAACGGCGACGAACGATGAAGGCGCAGAGTATTCCCTCTAGGATGATGGAGAGATTCCACAGGGCGTACGCAGATGCGGTTAGGTGCATCTTTACTGGAGCGCATCTTAGCACCGCATTCCGAGCAAGTAAATGCAGGGAGACGCGCTCCAGTGGGTCACCAGACAGTCAGATAGAGACCCTTCGCCTAGACCGAAGCTAGGAGACCTTCCCCATCCGCGTACCGACTCAACTGTCGCACGTCTGAGTTCAAGCCGACTGGAGGATGTGGAAACGGAGGCGCTGGGTCCCCATCCGCAACAGAAACTGCTGTACCTGCGAGACTGGGAGACGGCGGTAGTGGAGGCTTCGGAAATGGGGGTGCCGGGTCCCCGTCCGCAATGACCACGGATTCGCTATTGCGAATCACGGCCGACGGTTTACGTGGTGGAAACGGTGGAGCAGGATCTCCATCGGCTCTCAGACCATAGGGTACGGACTGCGCCGACGGGAACAGCGTGGTACTGGTTTTGCTCCTTAGAGCATGCAGAATGCTAAACGTAAGCAGGATTGAGAATCCAACGGAACTGAAAACAGTCTCTATTCTTTTCATGGACAAAATCCTCCTTCGATCTGAGGGATGTCCCTCACTATGGTAGTGATGGTCAATGTCAGATCGATACACTGAGATGATAGGACTTTATATTGTTTAAGAAACCTGCTCGAAAGGTCAGTCTGGCGAGGCCCAGTACTCACCTTGGGTTTCTAGTATTCCGGTGGTTCGAATTATGACCAATCCGAGCGGAACACAACAGGGTTTTCAAAGTTGGAGGCAGTGGCACCCTAGGACAGCTCTGGTTCAAGGCTGACAAGGCGCATCGCAACGGCAGTCACGCGGCCTACAATCTCAGCCTCGGTGCGGTACTGAAAGCGGCGAACTTCCTGCTTTGACTGTGGGTGAGGGATCACGGTCAGTTGGTTGCCATCCAACTCGCACCAACTGCAAATATAGGCATCGCGAAGCTCGACGAAGTAGATCGGGCGTTCGAACTCGGTCCGCCACTCAACAGGCTTGATTTTGTTCTGGCGCGAATCAATCTCGACAAATGATCCTGGACGGAGCAGCGGGTAAAGCGTGAGGTCTTCCAGGCCGATATAACCGTACAGGGCCTTTCCAAAATTCAGGTGCGAGACCATGGAAACAGGGATCTTGCCCCAGTTTTCGATCAGCCGTGGAAGAAGGCTGGTCTTTTCCAGTTGGAACTCCGGTTCGAAGTGAGTTGGCAGCCTGAGGCCATCGCCTTCCAAATCGGCTGCCTTCCCGATCAGGTGCGTCGTGGGCAGCCGAATGGATAGGATATCTTTGGTCATCTCGTCCAGACGGAGCCCGAAAAAGGCCAAAAGGTCCCCGAACTTGTACCGGTAGATAGCGCTCAGCGTGTAAAGTTTGTAGATGCTCGGAGTGAACTCACCAGTTTCGATGTTCGTGAGCCACGCATGCGAGATGTAAAACTCAGGATTATTCTTCGTGTCGGCGACCTGTTGACTCAACCTCTCGACCTGACGCGTGGTAATGCCGAGGCGACGACGCAGCATCTTAAGCTGCTCTGCGGCCTCTGAGGCCATCTTGTTTCGTTTCGTCACCGGGATTCCAAAGTGCGCTCAAGACATTCTGCAGGCAAGAATAGCGTGCGCGGATCGAAGCCGCGTACCAGCTTCTGCGAACCCGATACCACATCGACGGGTGTTAGTGGATGGAACAACGGAATCGGCCCAAATACTTTGGGGGACATAGGTTCCCAGCCTGTGGCAAGCAACGATGCTTGTCTCTGACTCGGCTTTTGCCGGAATTGTCTCACATTTCACGTAGAAGGGCTACTACCTGTACTCGTCCAGTAGATTAGTGACACTTTGCCTTTCTCCGATTAGTTTTCCAACGGGTGACGAATTCCAGTGGGGTCAGGTAGGCGAGAGATTGGTGCGGGCGCACGCAGTTGTAGTTGTGTTCCCAATGGCGTAGCTGGTGATTGAGCCGGAGTGGCTGGTGCGAGTCCGCATGCACCTGATAGAACTCTTCGTGGTGGGTGCGATGGGAGCGCTCGACATGGGCATTGAGTTTGGGCGACTTCGGGGGGAGCACGAACAGGGGCAGTTGTTTTTGCTGGCAGGCGAGCTCGAATTCGGCGGCGAACTCGCTTCCGCCGTCGACCTGTAAGGCTTTCACGGGAAAAGGAAAACGTTCCAGCAGGGTATCGAGGAAGCGCGCCGCGGCGAACGAAGTGGCGCGGCGATGCACTTCCACCACATCCCAGCGGGAGACGACATCGCGGGCGCTGAAGTGTTTGAGGAGGATGCCGCGGCGCATGCGAATTTCCTTGGTATCGATCTCCACCAGATCTCCGGGATGCACGATGGGCCAGTATTTAGGCTTGCGAACGGCCCACGGACGTTTTCGTAGTTTGCGGTGCTGTCGCAGCAGGACCGCGGGTTTAGGAGGTTCGTGCAGCGCACCGCGACGCTTAAGGAGCGGACAAAATGCGACCGACCATGGAAACCGAAACAAAGAGCTTCTCACGAGCGAGCAGCACCACCAGCTTGTCCTTGCCTCAGCCGGGATATTGTTTGCGCAACGCTAGCACTCTCTCGGCCAATGCGGCTGTCCAGGTGGGCTGACGGATGTTGCGCGGGCGATGCGAGCGCCCTCCCAAGGTAGTGAGATCATGGCGGTCGAAGCGGCGCAGCCAGCGATAAAAGGTCTGCCGGCTAATGCCGAAGTGCCGACAAGTGCGTGCGGCGTTCCGCCCGTTGAAGAAATAGAAAAGCATCCAGTAAAGTCGCGTTTGTGCCGCTCGGCTTAAGCCCATCCCATCTGATTTGGCTCATCCTGACACTCTACCGAGTGTCACCAATCATTCTGAACGAGCACACTACCCCTGGGGCCGGTCCTACGTGGTTTTCTGTACGTGATTCTGCGGGAAAGCAATTCTTAGATAGGAGTCTCCTCCTAAGCAGCCCCGTTCTATATGATCCTCGCGGTCCAGAACGGACCGGTAACTTGGAGGTTCCGGTCCCACAATGTTTCTACAACAGTACGAATGTGTTTGGGGCGAAGCATGATGATTTTGCGCTTGCCGTCAGTCAATTCAACCCATTCTTCTTTCACGGCCTTTTTCATCCCGTAGATTGTAGTATTTTTGTTGTGGATTGAAACTAATCATCCCCCGGTGCAGTTTAGGGTGTGCAAAGAAAATCCGGAGGCCAGGCCACGGCTCGGGCCCTTTGTCTCTGTTCCTACCCCCGGCGTATTGATCGACTACACTGCGGTTGCGGCTGATGGCACCCGGAACGAGCGG
>WNFR01021010.1_pt1 | contig 16014 bp, 14 predicted proteins | sample 5400221 | NCBI WGS metagenome assembly WNFR01 (sample SAMN13153357, study PRJNA577476) | soil metagenome | isolation source: 40 cm soil under Madrone tree | place: USA:California | collected 2016-06-14 | reverse complement strand
CTGGTCGAACAGGCGCGGATGATCGTGACGGTCGACACCGCACCGATGCATCTGGCGGCCGCCATGCAAACGCCGCAAGTCGTTTTGTTTGGCCCAACCAATCCATTTCATTGGCGGCCGCGCCAGAGCAGCGCCCTTATTTTGCATGGAAGATCGATGGCTCCGGCAGTCGAATTCACTCCCGAGCAACCCCGGCATTCCATGAACGACATCTCGACGGAAGCCGTGATCAATGCTATGAATTCGCTGCTGTCGGCTCCGGCAGTGCAAGCTTCATGAGCACGAATCCAGCGGCCAAAGGCAAGCCGCCAATCTGGCAAACGATTAAGGCGGCCTGGCGTCCGTACAAACGATTGTACGGTTACGTCCATCCCTACAAATGGCGTTTTGTCGTCGGCCTGGCTTCCGGTTTTGCTTTTGGCGTCATCAACTCAATGTTTCCGGTGGTCGTGGCAAAGGTCACCAGCGTCATTTTTCATGGCGCCGCTCCCACCCCAATGACGGTGCGCGCGCATCCGGAAATTTTTACCGCCGGTCCAAGAATCAATTCAATCGCGCTGATCTGCCTCGCCATTCCAGTGATCATGGCGTTGCGCAGCCTTTTTTCCTACATCAACGCGTATTACATGAATTGGGTCAGCAATAAAGTCGTCACCGACATTCGGACGGAGCTCTTCAACAAAATCGCGCGGCACTCGATGGATTTCTTTAACAAGACACCAGCCGGTTTCCTCATCTCGCGCATCACGAACGACACGCGTGGGATGCAGGCGGCGCTCACCACCGTAAGCAGCGATCTATTTAAGCAACCGATCACGATCGTTGGCGGGGTCATGGTTCTTCTTTACATGGACTGGAGATTTACGGTTGTGACGTTGACCCTTTTTCCGATTTGCATGCTGCCAATCCGGATTTTTGGCAAGCGGGCACGAAAGGCCGTGCAGTACGAGCAGGAAGAGCTCGGGCAAATGGTAGTGACAATGCAGGAAACTTTCGCCGGCATACGCGTGATCAAATCGTTCGCGCGCGAAGAGCATAAGGAGAAGTCGTTCCTGCGCAGCAATCAAATCCAATTTTCGAACGCGATGAAGATGATCAAGTCCACGGAGGCCGTTGGCCCGCTCGTGGAAACGGTGGCGGCCATCGGCGTTGGTCTGGCCTTGCTTTATGTTTACGCGACCAATCTTAGCGCCGGTCTCTTTTTTGGCCTCATCTCCGGAATTTTTATCCTCTACGACCCGATCAAAACGCTGAGCAAGATCCACATCGTCATGCAGCGCTCAGTGCAGGCGACGACGGAAGTTTTTCGCATTCTCGATTCGCAGCCGACCGTCGAGGACGCGCCGAACGCGATCAAGCTGCCGGCGTCGGCAGGCCGGATCGACTTCGAGCACGTCACCTTTCGCTACGCCACCGGCAGCTCGGACGCGATCAGAGACATCAATTTGCGAATTGAACCGGGCAAAAGTTACGCGCTGGTCGGCGCGAGCGGCGCGGGCAAGTCCACCATTCTTTCGCTCATGCTCCGCCTCTACGATCCGACCTTCGGGACTGTGAGAGTTGACGGCCACGATCTGCGGACGCTCACGCAAAAATCGTTGCGCGAACAAATCGGCCTCGTCACGCAGGACACATTTTTGTTTCACGATACCATTTTCAATAACATCCAGTTCGGGCGACTCGACGCTACGCCGAAAGAAGTTTATGCCGCGGCCCAGACGGCTTTCGCGCACGATTTCATTGTCGCGCAGCCGCAGGGGTACCAAACTGTTATCGGAGACAAAGGGTGTTTGATTTCGGGAGGGCAACAGCAACGTCTCGCCATTGCGCGCGCATTACTCAAGAATGCGCCCATCCTTCTTTTGGACGAAGCCACGTCCGCGCTGGATTCCGAATCGGAAAAGCAAATTCAACGCGCGCTCGAGCGACTCGCGGCCGGGCGCACCGTCATCGCGATTGCGCATCGGCTCTCCACTATTTTATCGGCCGATCAAATTGTGGTGATGGACAAAGGCGTGATTGCGGAGGTCGGCACGCATGCCGAGTTGCTCGATAAATCGGGCCATTACCGGCGGCTTTACGATTTGCAATTCCATCGGCACGCCGCCGAAACCTCGACGGAAGATGTCCTCGAGGAAGAGTTGGTTTGAAAACGTTGCGACGTTAAAAAAGTTAAAACGTTAAAACGGCTGCGAGCGAATAAACTTTTTTGATATAACTTTGTAACCCTTTTAACTCCTTTAACCTTTTCCGCGATATGCCGTTCAATATCGACCTGCACACGCATTCTTTGTTTTCCGGAGACGGTGTTTCCAGTCCGGAAGAAATAATCACGGCCGCGCGTGCCAAAAATCTGCATGGCTTCGCCATCACCGATCACAACACCTGTGAAGCGGTGACGTATTTGCTGGAGAAAGGCTTGATGCGTGCGGACGGAGAGCCGGTGGACGATTTTCTCATTATTCCCGGCGTTGAAGTAACGACGGCGGAAGGCCATCTCCTTTGCATCGGCGCGACGCTTCCCTATTTGAAGGGAAAGCCTGCCCACGAAGTGTGCGAAATGATTCATGCCGCCGGCGGTCTCGCTATTCCGCCGCATCCTTACGATCTCTTTCGCGCCGGCATCCGTTTTTCCACACTGGAGACCCTGCCGATTGACGCGCTCGAGGTTTTCAACGCCGCCACCACGTTGCGCCGCTACAATCGTTACGCGTTCAAATATGCCCAGCTGCGCGGTCTGCCCATGACCGCTGGGAGCGATGCGCATCATGCCGCGGCGGTTGGAACCGCCTACACGATTTTGAACACGAACGATTTTTCCGTAAAAGGAATTCTCGCGCAGATCCTCAAGAACAACGAACTCAATCAGAACTATCTCACGCCGCGCGACAGCATGCGCAAAACCTGGAACAACTGGCTGCGTCTGCGCCGGCGCAAAAAAGTGACGGCGTCAGGTGCGAGATCGGAGAACGGAAGCTAAAAACTGTAGTGCCGACGAGGGTGGATCGAGCAGTCCCTTGCTCGATGTTAATTATGGCGGCTTCGCCGCGAAATATTCGGCATCGCGCGCGGAGCGCCCGATTCACCTACCGAAGCTGTCAGATTCACGTCGAACGACAACGCCTTCCCCTACAGCACGGCGCCTACCGAGTCGCAAGTAAGTCTCGCAGGTCGTCTGGCGAAGTCACCGGAGCTTTACAGGTAAAATTCTCGCACACGTAAGCGGCCGGTTTCCCGTTCAAGACCGACATCGATCGGAGCGCTTCATTTTTCTCGCCCAGATATTTTTGGCCATCGGCGCCGTCGGCCAGCAGTAGGATTTTGTTTGGCAGAAAATGCCGATGCACTTCCGCGAGCAACGCCTTCGTTTCCGGCGCGTTAGGTTTCCCAGCGATCACGATTTGGCGGGGCTTACTCAGAGAAAAATCCAGCGCCACCAGCATCTGTGGCATCGCGCTGGGAAATCTTGAAATCGTCGCGCTGAAAGCGCCGATAGTTTTCTTCCCGCGCTCTTCCAGTTTCTTTTCATCTCGAAATTGCGCAAGGCGGAGGAGATTCAGTGCGGCCACTGAACTCGCCGCCGGTTCCGCGCTGTCGTTGTCGTCTTTCATGCGCAGGACAACACTTTTGTCGCGGCCGCTCGTGCTGAAATAGCCACCGATCTTTTCGTCGAAAAACAAACGGTCCTGCACTTCCTGCAATTCAATCGCGAACCTCAGCCAAGCGACATCGAAGGACGCTTCGTAAAGATCGACCATCCCCTGAATGACGAATGCGTAATCGTCGGCAAAGCCTTCGACCGTGCCGCGGCCTCCGCGATAAGCGCGATACAAAGTCTTGTTCTCCTCGTCCCACAACTGTGAGCGAACAAATTTCGCCGCTCGCACCGCGCTCTCGAGATAACGAGAAGAATTCAGGACTTGCGCGCCACGCGCATACGCCGAAATCATCAGCCCGTTCCAAGCCGAAATGATCTTGTCGTCGAGATGCGGACGCGGCCGTTTCGTGCGGATCGAAAATAATTTTTCGCGGCTGCGCGCGAGCGATTGTCGAACTTCGTCTTCGCTCTTTTGGAATTGCTTCGCCGTCTCCGCAATCGTGTGCCGCTCGATCAAAATATTCTTGCCGTGGAACTCGCCTTGGGGATCGCTGCCTTCGGGTGCGTTCCCGTTCGGTTGCACGCCATAGTGAAAATCGAAAATCTCGGCAGCATCGCCAAGTGCGGCGTCGACTTCCTTTTTCGTCCAGACATAAAAGGCGCCTTCCGCATGTTCGGGTTTTCCATTCTCGAGCAGGCTGTCGGCATCTTCGGCGGAAAAGAACCCGCCCTCTTTCGAAGTCATATCGCGCGCGACGTAATCGAGAATATCGCGAACCACCGACTCGAAATCATCCCTCACCTGGCGCTTCGCGTCCGCCTCTCCCTCGCCCACTCCTGTGCCCTCACTCGCGCTAGGCGTCCGTCTCTCCCTGTGGGAGAGAGGAAGAAGATTGCTGGCCGCGCCGAAGCGCAGTGGAGGCCGGAGGTGAGGGTCGTTTGTGATTTGAAATGCATCGAGGTAGGCCGTGGCAAGCTGCGCCTGATCGTAAAGCATCTTTTCAAAATGCGGCACGTGCCAGTAACGATCGACCGAGTAACGATGGAAACCGCCGCCGAGATGATCGTGCATTCCGCCGGCCGCCACCTTGCGCAAGGTCACCAGATCCATCTCGAGCGCGCGCTTTCCAGAATCAGTTTTTGGATCGCGCGCGTAGAAGCGCGTTAGAAAATTTGGCGCAGCCGGGCGCGGAAATTTCGGCGCGTTGCCAAAACCGCCCTCCTTGGCGTCAAATATTCCGGAAAACTGTTCGCAGGCCTTCTCCAAAATGTTGATGTCGATCTGATCGGACGAATCGGGCGTCGCGACCTGCGCTTCTTGCAGCGCAGAAATAATCTTTGCGCCCTGTTCGGTAATTTTTTCGTGATTTTGCTTCCACGCTTCCGCCACGCGCTCGAGCACTTTCTTAAAACCGGGCTGACCGTATCGATCTTCCGGCGGAAAATAGGTTCCGCCGACAAACGGTTGCAGATCTGGCGTCAACCAAACACTCATTGGCCAGCCACCGCCGCCGGTCGTCGCCTGCACGAAGGTCATGTAAACACGATCGACATCAGGTCGCTCTTCGCGATCGACTTTGATGTTCACGAACTCGCGGTTCATGATCGCTGCGACCTCGTCGCTTTCGAACGATTCGTGGGCCATGACGTGACACCAGTGGCAAGTCGAATATCCGACGGAGAGAAAGATCGGTTTGTTTTCCTTGCGCGCCTTGACGAAAGCTTCTTCACCCCACGGATACCAATCGACCGGATTACGCGCGTGCTGCAAAAGGTAGGGAGATTTTTCCTGCGCGAGCCGATTCGTGTGCTCGGGATGCGATGGTGAAACTTCCGCAGCGATGGGAGTTGGGGTCACGACGTCACTCTACCGCATGCTCGCCACGGACAATAGCCCAGCGCTTTAACGCTGGGTTATCTGATATAACCCGAAATCAAAGCATGACCCTCACTAGTCGCTTCGCGTCCGCTTCTCCCTCGCACACTCCTTTGCCCTCACTGGCACTGCGCGTCCATCTCTCCCTGTGGGAGAGAGGAAGATTGTGAATTACGTTTTCCCAGCGTTAAAACGCTGGGCTATTCTCTTTGAATTCACGATGAGTTACACCGATATCATTTTTCTCTCGCTCTTCATCGGCGTGATTGCGTTTTTGTACTCATCGGTCGGTCACGCGGGAGCGTCGGGTTACATCGCGGTCATGGCCCTATGGGGACTGCAAGTCGGTGAGATCAGACCGACCGCTTTGATCCTGAACATTTTGGTCGCTTCGATCACCGCTTTCCAATTTTGGCAGGCCGGTCACTTTTCGTGGAAATTATTCTGGCCGTTTGCAATGCTTTCGGTGCCGGCCGCTTACTTTGGCGGTTATTTGCAATTGTCGGCGTCGGTTTTGAAAACGCTGATCGGTCTCGTCCTGCTATTTTCCGCGGTACGTTTGTTCTTCCGGCGCGAAGATCCGCCGCAAGCCGCATCTCCTTCGCTCCCAACATCCATCGGAGTGGGAGCCGGCATCGGATTTCTCTCCGGCCTGACCGGGACGGGCGGTGGAATATTTCTCACGCCAACGTTGTTGTTTTTCAGATGGGCGCACATTCGCCAAGCTGCGGCGGTTTCGGCGCTGTTCATCCTGGTGAATTCAATCAGCGGCCTCGTGGGCTATTTTACTTCGACTCACTATCTTCCGGCCCTTGGAATCATGGTCGGCCCTGCCGCGGTGATTGGCGGCGTTCTTGGTTCGCGCCTTGGCAGTCGGCGCTTCCCTGTTCGCACCATTTCGCTCATGCTCGCGACCGTGCTGGTTATCGCCGGCGCCAAACTAATTTTTACGAGGTAGAGGCGCGTGTCCTTACGCGCGCGGTCTTCTGTAGCCGCCTCGCTCTGTCGAGGCGAACGCTGTCAAGCACGGCGACAGAGCGCCGTGGCTACAGCAGCTCAAGCTTCGGCACCGTCGCGGGCGATCACGCACGTAACACAGGCATCTTGCCTGTTTGTCTAGTTACAGCCTGGAAGGCTATTTTACGGGGCGACCGAGTGCCGCGACCACGGATTAATGCGATAGTCCGAAGCCACAATCCACTCGGCAGTCTAAAGATGCGTGTCCTCACGCGCAGCCTTCTGTAGCCGCCTTGCTCTGTCGAAACGAACATTGCCAAGCGCGGCGATCCCGCGGGCGCGGGGCCGTGGCTACAGCAGCTCGAGCTTCGGCGCGGTCTCGGGCGACCACGGATTAATGCGATAGTCCGAAGCGGCGATTTGCTCGGCAGTTGTGCGCAAAAGATCGCAGAGCGCAGTGACGTCGAGCCCATAACGTTGCGGTTGAAAGACGGTGAGATTGTTTTCGGCCAAGCGAAACAAACGCACGGCCGGCCGCAACCGCCGTGAATGTTTCGGATGCGCCGGTTGTTCGAAATTCTTCTGAAGATGCACAAACGCGCCGGCTGCCTGGATCAATCCTTTGAAAAAAATCGCATCGCCCGTTTCCATCTTTAGCCAAATGTGCTCGAGCACATCGTGCGCTTCGTAGTAACGTTGGTCGTTCCAGCAGCGAAAATAAGCGCGATAAAATGGGTGTTTCTCTATCGGCACCGTGGCAAGATCGACATCTTCGCCTTCGAGCTCACGCACGAATTGTGAAATCCTCTCGCCTTTGTTCATGAAGCGCTTAATTTGGTCGCGGCTCAGACGATGAGCAAACCAAGCATTTCTCCGGAGGACGAGCGGTCGCGCCATCGGCGCCGCATCACAAAATGACGCTGGCTGCGTTGATCGTTCTCCTTGTCGTCGTCTTGATCCTGATCTTCTGTTCCGCGCTTTTCTCCGGACTGGAGACGGCCCTCTTTGCGCTCAAACCCCATCAACTGCGGCGCTTGGAAGAGCATCATCCGACACTGACAAGTTTCACTCGTCTCTTTCGAGATAATCCGCGGCGCGTCCTCAACGTGTTGCTCCTGGGCGATGTTCTCGTCAACGTGCCGCTCGTCATTCTTTGTTTGTTCCTGCTTTGGGAGGGTCCATTGGCCGGACGCGTTTCCGGATGGCTGGCCGCAATGGTTGTCTTCGCCATCGTGGTGGTTTTTTGCGATTTGATTCCAAAACTGTTGGCGCTCTCCGCGCCGTATCGGCTTTCCACGATCGGTGCTTTCGCCTTGCAAGCGTCGGTGCCGCTGCTCGCGCGCGTCGGCCAAATCCTCGAGGACATGAGCACGAGAGCGGTCGATCTTCTCACCCCAACAAAGCTGCGCACCCGCGCGCGTTTGAGCGATCAGGAATTGGAAACGCTCGTCGAGATCGGCGAGGAAGAAGGCGCCTTGCAGGAGGCCGAAGGCGAAATGATTCAGGAGATCATCAAGCTCGGCGATAAGACGGCAAAAGATTGCATGACGCCGCGGGTCGATGCCTGCGCATTTCCGGACGATTTGACGAACGAGGAAGTGATCGCGCGCCTGAAGGAAAAACGATACCGGCGCGTACCTGTTTACGCCGAGACGCCGGACAATGTGGTCGGCATTCTCGACACCAAATTATTTTTGCTCGATCCCTCCGATCATTACACGGAGAAATTGATCGCGCCCTCGTTTGTGCCGGAAACGATGCGCGCGCTCGATCTGCTGCGACAATTTCTCACCCACGCACAAGGTCTCGCCATCGTGGTCGACGAATTCGGCGGGACCGAAGGCATCATCACGCTCTCCGATATTGTCGAAGAGATCTTAAGCGACGCCCTGCCGCGCGGAGATGTCGATCTTTATATCGAACCGCTCGAGCAGGGAAAATTTCTCGTGAGCGGCAACGCCAGATTGGATGACTTAAGGGAACATCTTGGTTTCGAGATCGAAGTCGACGGCATCGACACAATTGGCGGACTCGTCTTCAACCAGTTAGGCCATTTGCCGGTCGCCGGAACGCGCCTCGAACTACCGCGCCTGGAAATCACGGTTCGACGGACGGGGCGCAAACGAATCGAGGAATTGCTGCTCGAAAAGACAACCTGCATCTCTGTCGATGACGAGGCGGCCGCGGAAGGGACCTACAATTCATGACGACGTGGTTCATGATTCTGGGATGCTGGACGATTTCCTTTCTATTTTCCGGAATTGAAGCGGGACTTCTTTCCGCGGATCCCGTTCGTCTGCGCAATCAGGTGAAGCAACGTCAGCGCGCCGCGTTGCGTCTGAATCGATTGCTCAAGTCTCCGGAGCGTTTGCTCGTGACGGTCCTGCTCGTCACGAACATGGCCGACATCCTCGGGCTGCTTTTGCTAACGCGGCGGCTGGTCTGGTCGTTCGGCAACAACGGGTTCCTGCTCGCGCTCATCATTTCACTCCCGATTTATCTTTTTGTGTTAGCCGTCCTTCCCAAATCGTTATTTCGAAGGTTCCCGCTCCGCGGCCTCGCCCGTCTGGCCAGCCTACTGGAACTTGTTTCGTTCATTCTCTGGCCGCTCCTTGAACTGGGCAGCGTGTTGCGGCGCTTCCTCTTCGGTGAGCGCGAGGTATCGCGCGGCCGGATCTTTGTCGCGCGCGAAGAATTGAAGCATATCACTGCGCAAAGCGAGCGCGAAGGATCCATCACCGCGACGGAGCGCGCCATGATTCACAATGTGGTCGATTTTCGGGGAATTAAAGCGCGCGACGTCATGGTGCCGATGCAAAAAGTGCTGGCCGTATCTCCGGAGGCAACCATTGCTTCCGCGCTCGAGCTGGCGCGCATTGCGAAGGTTGACCGACTGCCGGTTATCAGCAGAGACGGTCACGCCCATGGTTTGATCAATGTGCTCGACGTTTTGCTCGACAAAGATGGCGAGAAACCATTGGGCCGTTACATCCGCCGATTCGTAATGGCGAACGAAGACGAACCGGCTTTTCGAATTGTGCAACGTCTGCGCGCCGCCCGTCTCGGCCTGGCCGCAGTGATCGATCGAAAGAGTAAACTCGCCGGGATCGTGACGATCGAGGATTTAATCCGGAATCGGATCGTACTCTTCGGAAAAAAGCCCGAGATCATTTTGCACGGCGAGTACTCGTTCGAACATTTCCTTCGCTTTGTCGGTGCGACCAGTTAAGTGCAGGGCATTGGCGAGCCAAAACGAACACGGGAGAAAAACGCCTTCCCGTCCCGGCAATCCGTCCACGTGTTCTTCGTTGCGATAACGAAGCACAAACCCGTCCTGCATGAGCTCGCGTTCGATCGCTTCGATCGTGCCGCGGACGCGTTCATCGCTTGCCGGCAGAAAACCGGCGCGTGGCAGAATCATAAGCACACTGGCATCGAGCGCGTCGGAACCGTAGAACTGGGTAAATGCTTTCTTTTTCTTGTTGTAACCGCGTTCGCAAATTTCGAGAAAAATTTGGTCGCGAATCTTTGTCCATCGCTCGAGATTTTCGTCCCCCGAATACTGACAGGCTGCGGCCAGCTTGATCGCGCGATCAAACGCGACCCAGGCCATCATCTTGGAATGGGTGAATTGCTTGCGCCCGCCGCGCACTTCCCAAATCCCTTCATCGGGCTTGTTCCAATTTGCTTCGAGAAACCGCATCAGCTCGACCTGCAAACGCCAGTCGGATTCTGTCGTCTCCAATCCGGCGCGGTGCGATTCGTACATGGCCTGAAGCACCCCGCCGAAGACGTCGAGCTGAAATTGATCGGAAGCGGCGTTGCCGATGCGCACCGGCCTTGAGTTCTCGTAACCGGACAGCCAGGGGATTTCGCGCTCCTCGAGACGGCGTTCGCCGTGCACCCCGTACATGATCTGCATTTGTGCCGCGCTGCCGGCAATGGCGCGCAAGAGCCATCCGCGCCAGGATTGCGCTTCATCCTTGTAACCAACTTGCATCAGCGTCGCCAACGTGAAGGTCGCGTCACGCAGCCAGCAGTAGCGATAATCCCAATTGCGCACGCCTCCGATTTCTTCCGGCAGCGAAGTAGTGGCGGCGGCGACGAGACCGCCGGTCGGCGCGTAAGAGAGACCTTTGAGCGTGATAAGAGAACGCATAACCGCCTCTCTCCACGGGCCTCGATACTGACAACGCCCCGCCCATTCGTTCCAAAATTTCTCGGTATCGCGCAAAGCGTGGTCGGCATGGATTGCTCGCGGCGGTTCCTGGTGCGACGCAAACCAGGTCAGGACAAAGGGAATGCGCTCGCCCTTTTTTACGGTGAACTCTGCGACCGTAGTCATATCCTTGCCCCGTGTTTCGATCGGCGTCCGCAGAATCAAAGCATCCGGACCGGCAATCGCCTCGAGACCGTCATGTGCTCTTCGCACCCACGGAATGATCAGTCCGTATTCAAAACGAATGATCAATTCCATCTGCATCGGCACTTCGCCGCGCAAACCTTCGATGATACGAATGATGTCGGGATTCTCGCCGCGTGGCGGCATGAAATCGATCAGGCGGACCGCGCCGCTCTTGGTTTCAATTTCGGTTTCGATGATGAGCGTGTCGCCGCGGTAGCGCCGCTTCAACTTGTCGATCTTCTCCGCCGGCGTGAAAAGCCAATGGCCGTTTTTCTTCTCGCCGATGAGCGAGGCGAAACAGGCCGCCGAATCGAAGCGCGGAAGGCACAGCCAATCAACACAACCTTCACGACTGACGAGCGCGCCCGTCTGCGTGTCGCTGAGGAATCCGTAGTCCTCGATTTTCGCGGGTAGCCGGTCCATGCGCAGTAATTACGGTCGCTCGAACTCTACGATTCCGCGAGTTTCGCGATGCCGTCACGCGTGAGACGAAAAACCGTCCATTCGTCCAACGGTTTCGCGCCGAGCTTGCGATAGAACTGAATGGCCGGGTCGTTCCAATCGAGCACCGCCCACTCCATCCGGCCGCAACCACGCTCACGCGCGATTCTGGCAAGATCGACAAGCAGAGCACGACCATAACCCTTGCCGCGCATTTCCGGTTTCACGAACAAATCCTCTAGATAAAGGCCGGGGCGGCCGAGCCACGTGGAAAAATTGTGGAAGAAAACGGCGAAGCCGACCGGCGTTTCGTTTTCAAAAGCGAGCAGCACCTCCGCCGCCGGTTTTTTTCCGAACAAAACATCGACAAGTTGTTCTTTGGTCGCGGTCACTTCGTTGGGCGCGCGTTCGTAAGCCGCCAGATCGCGAATAAGCTGAAGAATAACCGGAACATCCACGACCGTGGCCGGACGAATGCTCAATCCTGTTTCTTTCATCGCGGATTCAGTTTGTAGATTTTAAATTGCGGGGTCGCTTCCACCAAGGTTGCGCTTTCGCCGATACGTTCCGCGAATTCCTTGTAGTAATCCAGCCACCAGAACGTGTTCGCGGTGAAAACCAGATGCGTCGCGCCGCGCCGCCGCAACTGCGCAAGATCGATAATCACTTGATCGCTATTGAGTGGATTACCCTCGTAAATCCCGTCCTTCTCCAAAAAATGCCAGCCTTTGCGCTCTGCGTAGTAAAAAATCGTCGGATCGCCATCGTCCGCGGCTACGATCAATGAATTGGGCGCGGTTGCCCGCTTCAATTCCAAACCGGCATCGCGAAGCGGCGCGGCCGCAGGCTGGTAAAATGGTCGCGCGTAAATAAAGCTGAGAGATGCAAAAGCGGTCGCGAGCAAGATCGCCCATGCAACGCGCACAGTTAGCGAGACGAGTTTCGAGGCAACAGAGGCCCACGCCATTCCGCCAAAGGCCGCGGCGATGGGGACGAGAGGCAGTTGATACCATTGATGGCGATTCCCGTACCCGACGACGACGATGAAGAGAATCATCGCGGCAAGCCATGCATGAAATAGCCGGGCAATCCTTGTCGACCCGTTCGACTGACGCTCAGGGCAGGTTCTTGCCGTGAAGATGCTCAGGACCGCGAGAGCGAATAGCAATGGCGTCAAAGTCGAGGTCGAAATCTGGGTCGCGATTTTCCAGTACCAGGACAGGTTCTCGACCCGGATCCCGCCGGCTCCAAAGAAATGATGGGGATAGAATTTCTCCGCGATTTGATAGGCGTGCCAATACCAGGCGAGTGAAGGCAAAAGTGCGATCGCGGCGAAAAGCCAGAGCGAGGGTTGTCGAAATAGATTCCATCGGAATTTTTGCCAGGTGAGATACAAAAGCGGCGCGCCGATCGTGGCCGTCGGTAATTTGATCAAGATCGACAAAGAGATGAGCGCGGCCGCCGTCCAAAACGATCTCGATCTTTGATCGTCGATCCAACGCAGAAAAAAATAGAGACCGATCAGAGCGAGACTGAGCGAAGGCACGTCCGGCATAAATTCGCGACCGGCAAAGAGGTTGAGTGGCGCGAAGCCGTAGAAAAACGTCGCCCAGGTCGCCGCGTTTGCGTCAAAAACCTTTCGTACGAGTAAAAAGAAGAATGGAAGCGACGCTGCGAATAAGATCACCGCCGGCAAACGTCCAACCCACTCATGAGTGCCGGTGAAATTGTAACAAACTGCCGCGATGAAGGGCAGAATTGGAAATTCTGTTCCGACGTAACCGGGTTCGTTCCCGGCCCAGTCGATTTGTGGATAGGCAAACTGAAACCCGTGCTGATAGTAATTGCGCGCAATGGAGGCGACGTCGCTCTGCCGCCAGCTCCATTGGTCGACAAAGGGCTGATTGATCGCGATGAGCCGAATAATCACGGCGACAATGCCGGTAGCGATGGCCAAGTTACGATATCGACCCATTCGACTGACGCTCAGGGCAGGTTCTTGCGATGCTCCCACGAATCGCGTCTTGACAAACCGCGCGAGCAAAGTCAATCGAGTACGGTTACCGGAATTCCCATGAGAGCCGCCGTTTTTACGTTTGGACTGTTGCTCGTCCTGGCTGGCGCCACTTCGCGCGGACAGGACGAACCGACGCTGGTTCCCGATGTAGTCGATTACAAGAAGCTCCTGCCGCTTTTGCCGGAAGCGCCCTCCGGTTGGAAAGCGGACAAGCCGGAGGGTTCAACGGCCGACGTGGGCGGTTTTAAGCTGACCAACGTCCATCGCGATTATCGAAAAGGCGAAGGCGACAAGGTGCCGACCGCTGCCATTAGCATTCTTGATTCAGCGGCCAATCCGGATTACGTCACGGCCACGAGTGCGGCATGGGCGTTGAAGAGCGAAACGCCAGAAGGTTACAGCAAGCCGGTCACAATCGATGGAAATCCCGGCTTCGAAGCGTACGAAGTCGAAGGCAAACACAGCACGCTTTGGGTGATGGTGGCGAAACGATATTTTCTGCAGATCGAATTGCAGGGCGAGGAAGCCAAGGAATTGCAGGAATGGATCAAGCGCGTCGATCTGAAAAAACTAGCCGAGATTAAAGGCTAATTTTTTTGCGCTTCGCCGGTCATCGGCACAAAACGCACCGGTGAAACGGCGCGACGATGCAGTGTGCCGTGTTCCTTTTCGAGAAGATAAAGTTCCTGATCGCCGGGGCCGCCCACCGGAATGATCATGCGGCCGCCTTCTTTCAGTTGATCAGCCAGCGCCGGCGGCACGTGGTCCGGCGCGCACGTCACAATCACAATATCAAAAGGCGCGTGCTCGGGCCAACCTTTGTAACCATCGCCCACTTTCACGTGCACGTTCTTGTAGCCGAGCCTTTGCAAGGTCGCCTCAGCCGTTCTCGCCAGCGGCTCGATAATTTCAATGGAGTAAACCTCCGCTACGAGCTCGCCCAAAATTGCGGCCTGATAACCCGAGCCAGTGCCAATTTCCAAAACGCGATCGGTCCGCTGGGGTCGCAATTGCTCGGTCATGAACGCGACGATGAACGGTTGTGAAATCGTTTGATCGTAACCGATCGGTAGCGGCTGATCGGCATAACTGGCCGCGCGCAAATATTCCGGAACAAATTCTTCGCGCGGCACCTTGGACATAGCGGCAAGGACGCGTTCTTCGTGAATTCCGCGGGGCATCAGTTGCTCCTTCACCATACGCTCGCGCTGCCGCGCAAGATCGACAACTGGCGGTTGAAGTCCATCGCAGCCAACGGCCAGGAGCGTGAAAAATAAGAACAGTGAGACTCGTCGCACGCCAAAAACTACCAGCGCTCGTCAGAATGTCATTCTTCGCCGTCGAAGTAGTCGGTCTCTTTTCCTTTGATAACGACGCGATCCGCTGCCGACGACTTGTTAACCTTCCATTTTCCGCTGTCCGGATAATACGCCGATTCGCCGATTGGATTGTCGGCAATCACGTAGTAAACAAAATCTTCAGTTCCCGAGTTGGTCAGCTGATGCGGTTCGTCGGGGCCGAATGTGAACGCATCGCCGGCAACTACTTCGGTTGAACCGTCTCTATGGCGCACGCTGCCCTTGCCGCTGATCACCAAATACAGTTCCCACGCCGCTGAGTGCGCGTGATAAGGGAAATTGAATTTCCCGGGAGGCACGCGATTCCACTCCAAATCGAACGGATGCCGCTTCGATAAATCCAGGGAGTTCGGATCGCGGCCGAGCGCCTCCGAGATTCCTTTGAAAGAAACGGCATATTTTCCGCCCGGCGATTGCCAAGGCTCTTCTTTTATCTCGTTGATGTTTACTTTGCGCATCAAGTCTTTGTCATTCCGACCGAAGTGGAGGAATCTCTTTCTGTTTTCTTAGCCTCCTCGCTTCGCTCGCGAATAGTGAGAGATGTCTTCCCGCCACGGCGGGACTCGACATGACAACAGGCTATTCTTCTCCATCGAAGTAATCGGTCTCTGTTCCTTTTATCATTACGTCATCCGTTCCTTCTTTCACCACGACCCACTTGCCGCTGTCGGGATAAAAACAGGAATCGCCGCTCTTTCCGCCGCTGCGCGGATTATCAGCGATGACGTAATAAACAAAATCCTCGTCGCCGGCGTTGGTGACCTGATGCGCTTCGCCCGGCTGGAAAAAGAACGCGTCGCCTTCGGTTACAATTGTCGATCCATTCTTGTCCCGAATGCTGCCACGCCCCGAGACGACGAGATAAAGCTCCGATTCGGCCGCATGCGCATGATACGGACAAAGCGATTTGCCTTTCGGAATCCGTACCAACGCGAGATCAAACGGATGCCGCTTCATCAGATCAAGCGACTCCGGCTCACGCCCGAGCGCCACCGAGATATTCTTCGACGCTCGACCGAACTTGCCCTTTGGCGACTTTCGTTCCTGCTCTGGAACGTCTTTCAGATTTACTTTGCGCATATCAGATTGCTAACTGCGTCGTCGCACACGCCCGAGACAATTAATCATTGCCTCTCTTTAGCGAATGATTACTGGCGTCGGAGTAGGAGTGGGAGTTGCACGCCGGCTACCTTTTTTCTTTGGTATCTGGGTTTGGCCGCTTTTCGCAGGCGGGCCGACAACATTTCCGGTCGAAGGCGGGATTGTTCGCAAGATTGACGGCGGTGTGGGCGTCGGCGTTTTTAGCGGCCCTTTGGGCGGACGAGTCGGTCGTATTCTTGGCGTAGGTGTGACAGTGGGGCT
>WNFR01011249.1_pt1 | contig 16015 bp, 19 predicted proteins | sample 5400221 | NCBI WGS metagenome assembly WNFR01 (sample SAMN13153357, study PRJNA577476) | soil metagenome | isolation source: 40 cm soil under Madrone tree | place: USA:California | collected 2016-06-14 | reverse complement strand
CTCTTTTGTCAACCTAAATCTATGCGCCCATTAAACATTCACCCACAAAATGTGCCGTCCCCTCGCATCTGCGGATCAGCGGCGCTCAGCGAAGGTGGTGATTGGAAGGGCTCAGCCTCCGAGGGGGGTGAGCAGTTACCCGGCCCCGCCAAATCTTCGAAAGCAAACTGCGGATATAATGGACGCGACACAGGCCATTCTTCGCAAAGAGTGGAACCTTATCACAAAGGCAAAGTGAGCGGAGGTACCTTCCGCACTGATTTTCCAGAATTGCGAATTACGCGCCGTTTTGACAAAGGCAAAAGGACGCGCAACGAACACCACATCTAGTTTCCCGCCTTTTCCCATGGAGGACGCCGCCATGACCAAGAAACTTGCCCTTGCCGCCGCCGCCTTTCTGATGATTGGCACAGGCCCCGCCCACGCCGCGAGTATCATTTGGGATTACAGCCCCGATGCGTTGGGCCTCAGCGCCCCTACTAGCGTTTCATCCATGAAGCACAGAGCCAAAATTTTCTTACCGCCGCAACTTTTTCACAGTCGGTCTCGGTAACAGGGATGGATTTATATTCGGCTTCTAATTTGGCGACGGTCGGCAATCCCGACATCGTGAAAATATTTTCGAGCAGCAATGCAGCGCCGGGGAGTCTACTTTATAAGCTATCCGAACTCACCTCTCTTGTTGACAGTGACGGGACGTTTTCCGGCAGTGACGGGATTTGGTCCGGCAACGTGCGGTCTCATGTAGACTTCGCAACCCCGATTACCTTGGCCGCAGGTACGTACTTTTTTGGAATGTCCGGTGATGGCATTGAATTGGGCCAAACCATTGCGACCGGGTTACCGCCCGGTCAAGGGATGCTGTTTATACTTGACGGAGACACCGTTAACTACGGTCGAGACCCTTACAACACCTATGACGCCGCATTTCGGCTCGAAGGGGATGCTGTCAGCGCGGTTCCGCTTCCCGCCGCCCTGCCCTTGTTCGGCAGTGGCGTGTTGGCACTGGCGGGTGTTGCGTGGCGGCGAAGGGGGAAGGTTTCATAACCGCTTTCGTGGTTTCTGCGGTTGAGATGTGTCGGGCGCGGGTGTGAAGCTGGGAGCGGTTTGAAACAGACGCTCCAAAGGAAGTTTTCGGACAATCGGGAGGAGACGAGCTTTTTCTTCGCTTAGTTTCTGTTGCACATGTTGAAGCCACGTAGAGGCCAAATCGATGATGTCCGTTAGATCCTGTTCACTTAGGCCCACAATGCGCCGATGATTGCATTCAATTGAAGTGATGCCCTCTTCATGAACTCTCTCGACCCAGTAGCGCGCTATAGGTTCGCTTTCTTCAAAGGCATTAATTGAATGCGCGATATACTTATCGCGTATCTGTAAAAAACGGATGTGGTTTGAGCGTTGCTGTTCCGTAAGGATTGGCGCGGCCTCTTTGGAAAATGTTATCCTCACGCCCCCCGAAAACGCTCTAGCGTATCGAATAATAGTTGCAACCATGAACGGGTCAGAGAGCGAATAATTGGCATCTGGTTTTTGAGTTTCTTCCAATATGGCTCTCGCAAAATCACGTGCGCTACGAAGATCAAAAGAGATACTGGTATAATCAGCCAGAGCTTGCGCTTCGTCTAAGCGAAACTCAACAAAGTGATTTGTCGCCATGGTCAATTCGCTTCCCTCACACCTCGGTTTTCTACCCCTTTCGCGCCTTGAACTCGCCGTAAGCCACCCAGAAGGCGCTATCAACGTAATGGTGGGCGACCCGAAGAAATCCTTTGAGTGGACCACCATGCGTGGCGAACGCCGCCGCTGTTCCGAGGCACGCCGCCAGCGCCACAATAGCGGTCCAGGCAGATACGCCTTTGCTCCTCAGTAAGTCGTCTATTTCCTGAGAGATCGGCGCTGCTTCGGCCAAAGCCTCCTTTATGTGAGGGCGTTGTGCAAGGGTTTCCTTCCTGCGCTCCCGCGACTCCCGCGACCACCACATTGCCGCCTCCAATACGTCCTTGGGCGCTAAGCATTCTATTGAGTTTGTTCAATTTTCCGTTAAGAGTGCGGCTCTTTTCCAGAAGGCACCTTATGCGCCACTTGACAAGTGTACGCCGTCACCGTACACTTCGGCATGATCATTCGAAGCGTCCGGCACCGGGGCCTGTTGCGCCTCATCGAAGACGACGACAGCCGGGAACTCCGCAACGATCTTGTGCGGCGGCTGTGCAACATCCTCGCGGTGCTGATTGCGGCGGCCGATATGAGCGGCGACATCGGGCCGCCCGGCTGGCGGGTTCACCAGCTCAAGGGCGACCGCGCCGGCACGTGGAGCATTTCGGTCAGCGGCAATCGGCGGCCGACGTTTGACATCCGGCAGGGTGAAATCTGCAACCTCGACCTGGAGGACTACCACCGATGAGCCGCGCGCCCGCCAGAGTGGCAATGACCCCACCGCATCCCGGCGCGTTCATCCGCGAGGAAATTCTCGACGAACTCGGCTTGACGGTGAGCGAGGCGGCGAAGGTGCTGGACGTGCGCCGCGCCACCCTATCCGACCTCATCAACGGCAACGCGGCCTTGTCGGCGGAAATGGCGCTGCGGATCGAGAAGGCGTTCGGCGTGAAGATGGAGACGCTGTTGAACATGCAGGCATGGCACGACGCCTACGCGATGCGCCAACGAGAGGGCGACATCGAGGTCAAGCCTTACCGGCCCCCTGCTCCCGAGCCGCGCTGACGGCCCGTCTGTCGCAAAGACGCGGCATAACGCCGTTCGGATTCGTCCGTGACAGGATGAGCAGGCGATAAGGGTCGGATCGATTGACCTCATCCGTCCAAACGCATCACCCTGGCGCCTTTATGCGTCGGCGACCGCGAGGCGCGCGCCGATTGTCAGTGCGGCGAGCTGATAGACCGCATTTCGGCCAGTGCGCCAGTCCGCAAGCTCCTCTTCGTCGAGGCGCTCGGGCATACGCGGCTGCCATTCGCCGGGTACCGGCCGGATCACCGCGCCGGGATCGAGCTGGCCACAATCGATGCGCATCGTGCAGCGGAAGCGGCGGCCGACCTCGAACGTCGACTCGATGATGGTGTTGCGCGCGAGGCGCGGCGGGACCGGTTCGAAATACGAGACTGTGCGGGGCGGGTTGCGGCGGGCCATTCCGTTCCTCCTCGTTAGGTCAGGTGGGTGCGCAAGGTCCTCAATTCTATGCGGACAAACGGACCCGCCCGGCATTCCTCTCTACGTGTCAGGTAGATCGGGAGTCCGCTCGGACACCCGGGGCCGCGACGCTCACAGGTCCTGTGGTAATCGTCTGACTCAAGCATACCCAACACCCCGGTCAAACAGACGGCCGAAGCCGTCGGATAGCGGCAAAATAGGAACGCTTTTTCGTTCGACGCGCCGTTGCGCCGCGGTCTCGTGCCGCCCTCGCGGTGTGGTATGGTTGCTGCCGAGTTGGTTCTGCCGGTCGGTCATCTCCGGCTCGCGCGGCCGTTCAATTGGGAGGGACGTAATGTATCGGAAGACAGTGTCGCTGTTCTCGCTCTTTGGCGCAGGCCTTCTATTCGCCGCGTTGGGTGTCGGAGCGAACCTCGTTCCAATGGCCGTGGCCCAAATGCCAAATGTTTGCCCGCCTGGCCAGACGTTCGTCATCGCGCAGGGCAAGTGCGTGGCGGCGCAGCCTGCGGTCAGATGCCCGGAGGGCCAGGAGTTCGACGCTCAGACGAACCGCTGCGTGACGCCGCGGTCGGCGGTCAGATGCCCGGAGGGCCAGGAGTTCGACGCTCGGACGAACCGCTGCGTGACGGTGCGGTCGGCGGTCAGATGCCCGGAGGGCCAGGAGTTCGACGCTCAGGCGAACCGCTGTGTGACGGCGCGGTCCGCGGTCAGATGCCCGGGGGACCAGGAGTTCGACGCTCGGGCGAACCGCTGCGTGACACGTTGACACGCTAATTAAATTACGATCTGCTCGACTTCATCGAGGCTGACCTCGTCGCGCCGGCGATCGTAGGGTTGCGTCGTGCGCGTCGAGGCATGGTTCGCCATCGCCGCGGCGTTCTCGAGGGTCCCGCCGTTCTTCAGATAGGCCGTGATGCCGGTTGCCCGGAAGCTGCGGTTGCACAGCTCACATATAGATTAAAGATAGAAGATGCCGGCCGAGGACCAAGCTCGTGGCCAGCGCGATGATCATTATCGGGATGTGGTTGCGCTTCCCGGGGCGATAAGGACGGCGGTCAAGGACAACCGTTACTGTGAGCACCAGAAGGCTTACACCTAAGGCGGCGCTCGTCTCGACGATACCCACTCGGGACCCTCCGAACATTTGCGATTTTAACGGCGCGCGCCGCGCGCGCATCAAACCCAAGCCGCTGACGGAATTCGGAATCGCTGCTTATTCGACTTTGACGGAGGCCAACGACCGAGGAGTCCCGCCAGCATCGCCGTGCCGATGTGGCCGGGACCGCAAAAGCCTACCTCCATCGTTTTGTCCACCACCGCGCTGGCGCAAAGAAAACTAGTCCTGTGCCGTCAGATACTCCGCGAAACACCCCTCCGTCCTCGACTTGCGGCGAGGCGCGCTTATTTTCATCGCGCGCTCGCGGAACACCGCCTAGGATTGAGCGCCGGCCGATCACCCTCATGCGGGAGGCAGAATTATGGCGGAGAAGGAACCGGCGGAGAGCGGCCGCCGCTTGCATGTGACGACGCTGCTCGTCGCTTCGCGCCGCGCGCTCGACAATGCGCTCGCCGAGCTCGGTTTTGCCGAGGATGACGACCGGGTCGTCGAGCATGACGGCCGTCTCGCTTTCCTGACCTGCTCCCACGAGGAGGATTGCGACGACATGTTCGCGCTGATCACCGAATTGTCGGCGCGCGGCGAAAGCTGGGAATTGCAGTCGCGCATCGATGCGGAGCCCGGTCGCGCGGTCTACCAGTCGTTTGCGCGATATCGGCCGGTCGAAGCGGTCGATGCCGCGGTCGAGGACGAGCCGGAGCCGGAAACCTCCGAGAGCCCCCTCCACGATGTCGAGACTGCCGAGGGGCTGGCGGCTCTGAAGCGCATCCTGAAGCGGATCGAGCCGGCCGATGCGTTTGCGACGATCCGGGCGGGCCGCGACGGTCGCGCCACCGCTCGCATCCTGCGCCGCGGCTCGCGCCGTCTGCTCGCCGCGGCGACAGCCACGGACGAGGCGAGGTTGCGTGGGGTTATCCGAGAAATCCTGCCCAACGTCATGCTCGACGTCGCGATGAAGCCGCCCGGATAGGCCGCCTCGTCGGGGCCCGCGGCGCTACCCTCACCCACCCAACCCTGTGGGTTGGGTCCACCCTCTCCCGCAATGCGGGAGAGGGTGCCGAGCGCAGTGAGGCGGGTGAGGGTGAACGGGCCAGGCATCTCCCCCGCATGCGTCTGCTTCGCCTCGATAAGCTGCCGATGCTGACGGCGCTCGTGCGTGATCGCACGGTGCGCCTCGCCGTCACTGGGCTCAGCCATTCCGGCAAGACCGCGTTCATCACCAGCATGGTTTACAACCTGCTCGGCGCCGTCGCCGGGCCGGCCCGCCTTCCCTTCCTGCGGGCGGCTGCGGACCGCCGCATCCTCGCCGCGCGGCTGCTCGCGCGCGATAACGATGCCGTGCCGCAATTCCCGCTGGATCAAACGATCGCGGCGCTCGCCGGAGACCCGCCGCATTGGCCCGCCAGCACGACCGATTTGCGGCGGGCGCGCCTAGCGCTGCGCTTCTCTCCGGGGGGTCTCCTCGGGCGCGGCAACCCGTTCGGGCGCGTCGCCGGCAGCACTGCCGAGGTCACCCTGGAGATCCTCGATTATCCGGGCGAATGGCTGCTCGACCTGCCTCTGCTGCATCAGAGCTATGGCGAGTGGTCGCGCGCGACCTTCGATTTGGCACGACGCGGGGTGCGGGCGCCGCTGGCTCGGGACTGGCTCGACTTTCTCGCCCGCCATCCGGCGGACAGCGCCGGCGATGCCAAGACGGCGGCGCACGCGCACAACCTCTACCGTGCCTTTCTCGCCGCCTGCCGCACAACGGAGCAGCTGAGCCTGCTGCAGCCGGGGCGGTTCCTCAATCGGGGGCAGATCGAAGATCCCTCGATCCTGTGGTTTTGCCCGGTGCCGCTCCCGGTTGGGGGCCGAGCGCGCACGGGGAGCCTCGCCGCCCTGATGGAGGCGCGTTTCGAGACCTACAAGCGGGCCATCGTGCAGCCGTTCTTCGCGCATCTTGCGCGCAACGTCGATCGCCAGATTGTTCTCGTCGACGTGTTGCGCGCGCTCAACGCCGGCGAAGAGGCCTTCGCAGATCAGCGTCTCGCGCTCGAAACCATCCTCGCGGCGTTCCGGTTCGGCAGGAGAAACCTACTTCGCCGGCTGTTCGGCGCAAGGATCGACCGGGTGCTTTTTGCCGCGACCAAGGCCGACCACGTGCCCGCGCTGCAACGCGATCATCTCGAAGCGCTGATGGCCAATCTGGTGGAAGCCCCGACCCTGCGCGCCAAGGAGGCGCATGCGCGGGTTGCGGCGAGTGCGCTCGCCTCGATCCGCTGCACCGAGGACGGCACCGAATTCATCGACGGCCGTAAGGTCGATGTCGTCATCGGACTGCCGGAGGGTGGCGAGCGCCGGGTTCGGTTCTTCCCCGGGATCGTGCCGGTGGTTCCGCCGCCGCCGGGCTTCTGGGGCGAGCGCTTTACCGAGTTCCCGGTCTTCCAGCCGCCGCGGATCGCCGTCGCAGCTGGGGACGGGGTTCCCCATATCAATCTCGACAAGGCGCTCGATTTTCTGCTGGGGGACGCTCTCGCATGACGATTGAAACCGAGCCGGCCCGAGAGCGACTGCGACCGCGCATTCTCGAAACCGAGGAGACCGGCCGGCTCGAGCTGAACCTGCAGCCGGCGCCCGAAACCAATCTCCCAACTCCGCGAACCGGCCGATCCCGCTCGCCCTTTGCCGTCGCGGTGGCGGGTCTCGGCATTCTCGCCCTCGGCATCGTCGGGATCGATCTCGTCCAATTCATCGACGGTGCGTTCGCGCATGGCACGGGGCTCGGCGTGCTGGCCTTGACGGCAGTCGTCGCCGGTTGCGGCGGCGCCGCCTACTGGCTGGCGGCGGAGCTGCGCGGGCTCTTACGCCTGCGCTCCGCCGAACGCCTGCGCCGTCTGATCCCGTCGGCCGTTTCGAGCGAGCTCAAGTCGGAGATCGATATTGCAGCGGTGATCCTCGCGCGCGATCCGCTGCTCGGCGAGGCCGTTGGGCGGTATCGGGCGGTCCTCGAACCGCACCACACCGGCCGCGATGCGCTCGAGCTGTTTTCCCGGTTTGTGCTGGCCCCGGCCGACCATTTGGCAGAGGCCGCAATCCGCCGCGCCACGGCGCAGGCTTTCGCGATCAACGCGATCAGCCCGACCGCGCTCTTGGACACCCTGCTCTTTGCCGCCCGTGCAATGCGTCTGATCCGCGAGATCGCCGAGATCTACGGCCAGCGCCCCGGGCTCGCCGGCACCGTGCACCTGCTGCGCCGGCTTGTCAGCGGCGCCGGGCTGGTGGGCGCCGTCGATCTCGTCGGTGGGGTGCTCGCCCAGCAGCTCGGCGGCGCCGTCGTCGAGCGCCTCAGCGCCAGCGCCGCCGAGAGCGCCTACGCCGCGCAAAAGATGGCGCGCCTCGGCATCGTCGCGATGGCGCTGTGCCGGCCCGTCGACTTCCGCCCCGGCGAAGTACCCTCGCTCCGCCGGCTCGTGTCGGGTCTCCTCAAGCCCGCCGCCGATCAGACTTTGAGCTCGACGATCAGCGGCGAGTGATCGGAGATCCCGGCAAGCCGCTCCTCATGCGAGTAGCGGATCGGGCCGGCCCGGGCGGCCAGACCATCCGACAGAAAAGCATGGTCGATGCGGAAACCGTTTCCCCTGGTGCTGAACCACGAATATTCGCGGACCGCCGGATAGCGGCGGCGCCACAAATCGCAGAACCCGATCTCGGCGATCCTGTCCATATAATGCGCGGTCTTGTCGATGGCGCCGGCCTCGTCGAGGTACGGACGGCAGGTGTTGAAATCGCCGACGGCCAGAGCGTGCTCGCCGGCCTCGTCCTTCAAGGCAGTGATCAGCGCCTCCCAATAAGGGATCTTCGCGAGGAGGTTTGGCATGTAGATGCCGACCAGCCGGAATGCGGCGAATTCTACGCTGACCACCCGATAGGGCTCCGGTAATCCGCTGCCCGTCCCGTGATGCTCGAGGAAAGGACAGCGAGCGGCGATCAGCACGCCGTTAAACCTCGGCGGTGGCGTGAGCGCCGTCACATAGGCATAACCGAGGGTGTTCAACGCCCGGAGCAGCCGCTTTGCGGGTTCCCCTCCGCGGTATTCGGAAAGGACCAGGATATCGGCCGCGTGACGCGCCAACGCCTCGGCAATTCGAGCCAGACGGGAGCCGCCGCCCTGGCGGATATTCCAGGCGAGAAGCCACATGCCGCAGACCTCATCGGTTTGGCATCAGTGCCGCCGCTGATGAGATGTCGGACTCCTGCGGTGGCGACGCCCGGTGATATTCGGCCTGCAGAAACCCGACCAGCTCTTCCCGCACGTCGCAGCGCAGGTCCCAGGTCTGGCCGGGAGTGCGGGCGCTGACCAAGGCGCGCAATTCGACGAATTCGTTGGTTGTGTCGGTGACCTGCAAGGTCGCCACCCTGCCGTCCCAAAGCGGACTTTGGTGGACGACCTCGTCGAACTTCCGGCGGAGGCGCTCCACGGGCACAGCATAGTGGCACGACCATCCGCCGCAAATCCCAGATCCGCACCACGACATAGGTGCTGGTGATGGTCTCGATCCAGCCGGTTTCGCCCTCGACGACCACCTGGTCCTCAACCCGGATCGGCTGGGTCATGGCGATCTGAATCCCGGCGAGCAGGTTGCTGAGCACCGGGCGGGCCGCGAGACCGAGGATCACGCCGGCCGCTCCAGCCGACGCGAAGAGGCTCACACCGTATTGCCGAACCTCGCTGAAGGTCATCAGCGCCGCGGCGACCGTGACGATCGCCAGCAGAGTTTTTGCCACCCGCTGCAGGATCCGCATCTGCGTCACGTGCTTGCGAGCGAGGAGGTTGTCCTCGACGTCGGTACGGAAGCGGCGGAGGTAAATTTCCGTGCCGATGTCGAGGGCGATTGCCGCTGCCCAGCCCGCCACCAGCACAAAAAGCAGCAGCAGAACACGCCCGATCGCGATGGTCATCGGCGTCGGGAACTGCGCAGCGGGCAGCGCAAGGCCGAGCGCGATGATCACCACGATCACGCTGGCGGGACGCTGACCGCGCGCCAGCAGCGTTTTGAGAAACGGGCTGAAGCGACCCGCAAGGCGGATCAGCCGGCCGGTAAACCATCGGTAAATTGCCAAAACCAGGACCGCCGACACGATCATGATGATTGCGCCGATGATCCACGGTGGGATCCAGGAGAAGGGTCCGTCGATCACGGTCATCACGCCCGCACAAATGGTTGAGTCGGATGAGGTCTTTGCCGATTATTGCTCTGGATCTGCTTTGATCCAGTTTGGAGCGCAGCCATGAGCGTCGAACCAAAGACCGCCATTCTCGAACATCTCGGCCGGCAGCATCAGGCCATGGTGGCCCTGTTGGCCGATCTCGTGAACATCGATTCCGGCAGCTACAACAAACGCGGCGTCGATGCCGTCGGCGATCGGCTGCGGGTCTGGCTCGATGCCGCGGGGATCTCCTGTGAAGGTTTCCCGCATGACACCTTCGGCAATTGCATGGCGGCACGGCTGCCCGCCAGCGGCGGAGGCAACCGGCCGATCGTGTTGATGGGCCACCGCGACACCGTATTCCCCGACGGTACCGCTGCCCAACGGCCGTTCCGCATCGACGGCGACCAGGCCTTCGGGCCGGGTGTCGCCGACATGAAATCGGGCCTCGTCATGAACACCTTCGTGCTGGAGGCGTTCCGCCGCTTTGGCGCACCGTGCCCCCTAACCGGGCTTTACACCTCGGACGAGGAGATCGCCTCGCCCTCCTCGCGTCCGGTCATCGAGGCCGAGGCGAAGGATGCACGCGCTGTGTTCAACTCCGAGCCGGGCCGGGCGAGCGGCAACCTCGTCTCGCGGCGCAAGGGCGCCGCCTTCATCGAATTGGAGGTGACCGGGCGCGCCGCTCATTCGGGCGCCGCCCATGCGCAAGGTATCAGTGCGATCGAGGCGCTCGCCCGCAAGATCCTGCGCCTGCACCGGCTGACCGATTACGATCTGGGAACCACGGTCAATGTCGGGCTGGCACAGGGCGGCACCGCCGTCAACACCGTCGCGGCGCGTGCTACCGCCGCCATCGATGTCCGCTTTCCAACGCTGAACATCATGGAGAAAATTCTCGGCGAGGTGCGCGAGATCTGTCGCTGCTGCGAATTGCCCGGCAGCGAGAGCCGCATCCTGCGCGAGGGCAATTTTCTGCCGCTCGAGCAGGATGAAAAGAGCCGCGAGCTCCTCGAGGCCTACGGCCACTCAGCTGCCGGCCTCGGTTTCCAAGTTTCCGGGGAGGCGACCGGCGGCTCCGCCGACAGCGGCTTCACCGCGGCCCTCGGCACGCCGACCTTGTGCGGCACGGGCCCGGTCGGTGGCAACGCCCACCGCGACGATGAGTGGTGCCGGATCGACACGCTGGTCCCGCGCGCCCAGGCATTGGCCCTGACGATCCTGGAAGTGGCGGCTGGGTGAGTGAGGGGTTGTGCCTGGGACCGCGGTCCAGAAGGAAAGGGAGAGGCGGCGGCGACGCGGGGGCTTGTCGAGGACGGCCGGATGCTCGACGAAGATGTCGAGCGAGCCGCCCCAACTGCCGCCAATTGGGGCCGCCCGCGCCATGAAATCGGGTTGAAGTGAAGGCAACCGCAATGCCGGATGGACCTCGCTACGAGGACGATTTCTACGCCTGGACGCAGTACCAGGCGGAGGTGCTTCGATCCCTGCATGTCTCCGACAACCGGTTCGATCGCGAGCACGTGGTCGAGGAGATCGAGGATTTGGGCAAGAGCGAGCGCGATGCCGTCCGCAGTCAGATCCGCCGGATCATCGAACACCTGTTGAAGCTGGCGAATTCGCCGGCCGACCCACCGCGGTTCGATTGGATGGAAACGATCGACGACGCGCGCCAAACCTTATCCGACAAAATCAGCCCAACGCTCCGTCGCGACGCCGAGTCGGTTCTCGATAAGCTTTTCGCCGAAGCAAAGCGGCGCGCGGCGCGCGGGCTTCGCAGGTACGGGGAGGCGGACGCCGCCGACGCGTTGCCCCAAACATGTCCCTATTCCCTAGACGAGATCTGCCAAGAGGATTGGTATCCGGTCTCGCCGGACCCCCGATAGGCTTGGCCGGTCGGACCTGCTTCACGTGCCGAACGCCTCATCGCACCCGCCGGCCACGATCTATGTCGCCGGGCTGTTCGCGATGGGGTACACCGAATTCTACACTTTCCTGATACCGCTTTACGGGCTGTCGCTCGGCCTGAAAGCGGGCGAGATCGGCATGCTCGTCGGCGCCCGCTCATTGCTCGCGGTCTTTCTGTCGATCCATATCGGCACCCTGATGGACCGGTTCGGCACGCGCCGAGTCACGCTGTTCTTTGTCTGGACGGCCATGGCATTGGCTCCGGTCTTTCCACTCATTCCGTGGTTCTGGCCGTTGCTGGCGCTGCAAATCATCAATGGCGGCGCATTGTCCTTTGCCTGGTCGGGTTCGCAGACCCTGATCGCACAGCTGGCCGAGGGCGAGGCCGAATATATCGGCCGGTTCAGCTTTTTCGCGCGCATCGGCTCGACGGTAGCGCCACTCCTGGTCGGCATAGCCTGGGATTGCGGCGGAGCGTGGCCCTCCTACATGCTGGGCTTCGCCTGGGGCGTGGTGTTGACGATCGCGCTGTTGCGTGCCCCGGAGGCGGAGATCGCACCGCGTGGCGGCGCGGCTGCGGCACAGCCCGCGAGATTCCGCGCGCGTGACGCGCTTCCCCGCTTGCCGGACTATGTACGCTGTTTCGCGCTGATGGCGATCCCGGCGGTGGCGACGACAATGGCCATCATCTTTCTGCGCACCGCGACCAATGGCGTTCAGAGCTCGCTCTACGTCGTTTATCTGAACGGGATGGGGCTAACCGGAACCTCGATCGGCGTTCTGTTCGCCGTGATCGAGATCACCAGTGGCCTCGGCTCGCTGTTCGCCGGGAGAGCGATGCGGCTCGGCGACCCACAGCGCACGATGCTCACCGGCACCGTGCTCTCCGTGCTGCTGATTTCGGCGACGCCGTTTATAGGTGCCGTCTTCGCTCTGCTGTTGGTGGCGCAAGCCCTGCGCGGGTGGCTCCAGGGGGTCGTCCAGCCGCTGATGTTCTCGGTCCAGGCCAAGGCCGTCGGACGCTATCGCCAGGGCTCCGTAGTCGGGCTGCGCCAAACGATGAACCGGCTGGCGGCGATCGTAATCCCGCCCGCGATGGGTGCGATCGCCGACCAATGGGGTGCGGGAGCGAGCTTTGTCATCCTCGGGGCTATCTTGCTGATGCTGTCCGCGCCGGTCGCGCTGATTACCCGCCGCGCCGCGCGGGACGAGACATCGGTCATTCTCTCGCAACCACAGAACCCGCAATCGGAGGCAAGATGACACGCGATTTCGTCGGTTACGGTCCCGAGCCGCCGCATGCCCAATGGCCCGGTGATGCCCGCATCGCCGTCAATTTCGTGATCAATTTCGAGGAAGGGTCCGAGCTCTCCTATCCCGCCGGCGATGGCGTCTCCGAGGGCGGGCTGACCGAGATGCTCGGCAGGGATCTGGGGGTGAGCGGCCGCGACCTCGCCGCCGAAAGCATGTTCGAATACGGTGCCCGGGTCGGCTTCTGGCGTCTTCACCGCGTCTTCACCCGTTTCGGGCTGCCGGTGACGATCTTCGGCTGCGCCAAGGCGTTCGAGGCGAACCCGCCCGCCGCTGCGGCGATTGCCGCCAATGACTGGGACATCTGCAGCCACGGCTACCGCTGGACCAACCACCCCGGGCTCCCGGAGGCCGAGGAACGCCGGCAGATTGCCGCGGCCGTCGACCTGATCCGCCAGACCACAGGCAAGACCCCTGCCGGCTGGTATTGTCGTTACGCACCATCGGAGAACACTCGCCGTCTATTGGTCGAGCATGGTGGGTTTCTTTACGACAGCGACACCTACAACGACGAACTGCCTTATTGGGTGCGGGTCGGTGAACACCCGCACCTCGTCGTGCCCCAATGACTCGAAATTCGGGCGCGGTGTGTTCGGCCCCGGCGACGACTTCTTTTCCTTTCTGCGCGACAGCTTCGACCTCCTCTACGAAGAGGGCGCGGATCGTCCGCGCATGATGTCGGTCGGGCTGCATGTGCGCCTCACCGGTCATCCCGGCCGGGCGAAGGCGCTGGTGCGTTTTATCGAGCATATTCTCGCCCACCCGCAGGTTTGGGTATGCCGCCGCGAGGATGTTGCCCGGCACTGGATCGCCCGCTTTCCCGCACCGGCTTGAGGAGGCGACTCAGCCGCGTCACAAAACGGAAACATCGAGCGGTCTAAATGCGGGGCCGGTCGGCGTGGTAGCAGGGGGGAAGTCGTGAAACGGCGCAATTTGCTTCTGGCGGCTCCGGGGGTGATAGCCGGCTCGGCTTGCGAGGTCCATAGCGCGGGCCTCCAGGACATCGACACCATTGTCGTCCTCTATACCGAGAACCGCAGCTTCGACAACCTCTACGGCTCCTTTCCGGGCGCCAATGGGTTCTCTCAGGTGACGCCGGCGGAATACACGCAGCGCGACCGTGACGGGTCCGTGCTCAAAGAACTGCCACCGGTGTGGGACGGCGTGACGGCAAAGGGCGTTGTCCCGGCAGTGACGCAGGCGCAGACCGAACACCTGCCCAACGCACCTTTCGCGATCGACGACCCGAAAGGCTTCAATCTGCCGCTCGGCATCACTACCCGCGATTTGTGGCATCGCTTCTACCAGAACCAGATGCAGATCGCCGGCGGCAAGAACGATCGCTTTGTTGCCTATGCCGATGCGGGCGCGCTGGTAATGGGCCACTATGCCAGCATCAAATTACCGCTGTGGGATGTCGCCAAGCAATATGTGCTGGCCGACAACTTTTTTATGGGAGCGTTCGGCGGTTCGTTTTTGAACCATTTCTCACTGATATGCGCCTGCGCACCAATTTATCCGCAGGCTGATCAGAGCCCGGCCAAAAGCCTAATCTCGGCGGTCGAAGCCGACGGACTGACGCTCAAAGCCGCCGCCGACTCGCCAAAATCGGCACTCGACGGCATCCCTAAATTTGTCAATGACGGCAATCTGTCGCCCGATTTCTACGCGGTGAACACGATGCAGCCGCCCTACCAACCCAGCGCCAACAAGCCCGCGCCGGAGGGCGACCCGGCTTATGCCAATCGGGCGGCACCGACCACTCTGCCGCCGCAGACGGAGCAGACGATCGGCGATCTGCTGACCGGCAAGGGCGTCACCTGGGCGTGGTATGCCGGGGCCTGGCAGGCGACGCTCGACGGGAAGAACGCCGCTCCTGTACCGAATTTCCAGTACCACCATCAGCCGTTCAATTACTTCGCCGCGATGGCTCCCGGTACTGCAGCGCGCCGAGCACCTAAAGGATGGCGAGCTGGGCGGTAGCGAGTTCCTCAAGGCGATCGACAGCGGGGCGCTGCCGCAGGTCGCATTCTACAAGCCGCAAGGCAATCTCAACGAGCATCCCGGTTATATTGATGTATTAGGTGGCGACCAGCACATCGCCGATGTCATCGCTCATCTGCAGAAGAGCCCGCAATGGGCGCGCATGGTGGTGGTCGTTACCTACGATGAAAACGGCGGTTTCTGGGATCATGTCGCCCCGCCGGAGGGCGATCGCTGGGGTCCCGGATCACGCGTGCCGGCGCTGGTCGTCTCGCCCCTGGCGAAGAAGGGGTTTGTCGATCATTCGCTCTACGACACGACCTCGATACTGCGGTTGATCACTGGGCGCTTTAACCTGCCGCGGCTGCCGGGATTAGCCACCCGCGACACGGCGATGGCGGCAAACGGCAGCCAACCGCTCGGTGATCTGACCAACGCGCTCGACTTTTCGACCAGGTGAGACCAGCCGCCTAGTGCTGTCGGGCCGGCAGGTATTGGTGGTACCAATCGGTCGCAGCTTTCATTACTTGGCGAAAGGCCTCCCCCTCATAGACCTCGTAATGACCGAAGCCCTCGAGCATGACGAGTTTTTTTGGTTCGCCGGCGCGCGCGTACATCGCTTCGCTCTCGGCCGGCGGGACCAGGCGGTCGTTGTCGGAGGTGATGAACAGCACGGGCCGCCGGCTCGATCCTATCGACCACCCATTCGGGATTGAAACTCAACGTGTCGTCGACGAATTCGAGCGGGATCGTGGTGACCGCCGCCGGGTTGTCGCGGCGGGCCGCCATGCCGAGTTCGGCGGACTGACGGTCGGGCAGCAGGATCTCGGCGCGTTCGACAAATTCAGAGGCGCCCTCGAGAGCGCGCCTCGGTGCGATCCGCCGCCGCGCGCTCTAAAAGGTCGTGATATTCGTCGGGCCTGCGCACGCTGCGCATCCAGCGCGCTCCGTTGCCGATGCCCACCACCGAAACCGTGCATTTGACGCGCGGATCGGTCGCCGCAACCCACACCACGGTGGCCCCGCCATAGCTCGTGCCGTAGAGGCCGAGCCGGCTCGCCTCGACTTCCGGCTGCGCCCCAAGAAACGTCAGCGCCGCCCGCACATCGGCGACGCGACTGTAGGGCGCAAGCCGGGTCTTCGGTCCCTCGCTATCGCCCCATCCCTTGTAGTCGAAATTGAGGACGGCATAGCCGGCCTCGTTGTGTGCCGGGCATGCTCAATAGCTCGGAGGTGAAAGTCCTCTACCCAACCTGATGGAGGTGAAGGGTTAGTGATGCGCAAGGGCTATCGCCGCGAGGCGGGGTCTGAAGGAAGCGCGAAGCAAAGGTGCGAGCC
>WNFR01003593.1_pt1 | contig 16015 bp, 17 predicted proteins | sample 5400221 | NCBI WGS metagenome assembly WNFR01 (sample SAMN13153357, study PRJNA577476) | soil metagenome | isolation source: 40 cm soil under Madrone tree | place: USA:California | collected 2016-06-14 | reverse complement strand
AGCTGTTCATGTACAACTGTTCAACAGCCGATGTGGGTGGATGAAACGCGAGGCCACTGAACGGGCCGATTTTTGGCACCATGCGCAAGAAAAATGCCTTGAGGCGGGCGACGAAGCCCGGCTTTTCATAGACCTGGCCCCACTCCTTGCGGTACCCAGAATTTGAGATGTTGTAGATGAATTCCTTCTTAGTCTCGCTGGGGTGACTCTTCTGAATCTCATCTCGCTTGAGATGCCATGCCACTTTGGTCATGCGCGGAATAACGATTGAAACAGCGTGGCGATAGCTACCGATGGACAGATCCACGCTGAAAAAGACGCTCGACATGTCGAGCGAATAAGTTCTTGCAAACGCTCTTTCGAGGACCGGCTTTGAAACCTCAAAGCCAACAAAGTCATGATAGGCTTTGGGCGCGTAGTTTCCCTCGGCGACCTGGTCCACATCGAAGCCGTATTCCACCTTCATGTGTGCGGACGGTTTTTCCTGATAGGTAACAACGGGGCCATATTTCTTTGCTAGACCGGGATACATGATTGCGACCGCTCGGTTGGTGGCAAGTTGGTGGCCCGAGGTGTCGGCAGCGTAATGCGACAGAGCACCCAGTGCGAATGCGTATTCATTTAGATCCTTTGATTCTTCGATCAAGGCAAGTACAAAATCACCGCTTCGGACATAGTGCGTAAGGTCACTGAAGAATTGACTACCGAACGGGTAGTAACCCAAATCCTGAATAATTGCGCCGCCGTACGCGTAGGCGTGGGCCTGGAGCAGTTCCTTCGGAGTCGCGTCGGGAAATCGGCTCAAGAGTAGGGGCGCAATGCCGTCCTTCCACGCGGCATCGATAGTGGCCTCATGTGTAAGAACGGAATACCCCTCGCAATCGGGGGCGCAGGACATTCCTAGGAGAAGTCCGAGAATCAGAGGCCCGGACAGTGAGAACAGCATGGACCAACTCTGGGCCAGCATCGTGACTCCTTTGGGCTAACGCAAACAATGGTCGCAAGGGGCACCTAATGCCACCGTGAGAACTGCCAGTGGGCGCCACCCCGAGCTCTTCGACGCACCACTGCGTCAGAGGACCAGTCAGGAAGTACGCGCCGCGCGGAAGATAATTGCCGATTGCCCTGCGCGAAAGCCGGGAACCGCCCTCTTGAACCGAGCGGATTAAGAAAGCGGCTCCTTTACTCTTGCTTGGAGCACTCTGGCGCGGAAACAGGCCTGCCGAGCAACTACTTCCATCCGAAAACAGCTCCACAGCCGGCTGACAACAGGGAGCAACCCAAACCACCAGGATCAATGAAAAGGAGGCGCGTTACAATGCACGCGCCATCCGACGTTTACACTGCTCTCAGCACTAGCGATGTTTGGGCGGAAATCCCTTCAGCAATTTCACAACTGCCTTTCCCGCAAGCTCAAGTGATTCTTCCTTTTGCGAAGGATCGAGTTTTTCGGTGACCGTTCCATTCCAAATCACTCGGTTCCGGTTTCGGTCCACAAATTCCAGGGTCAAGCTCCCTTCCGCAACGATCGGCCCACCGCTGAATGAAGAAGGATTGGCGCCAGTCCACATGGTTGCGTTCATCGCCGGAGGCGGCCCACCATAAATCGGTAAGATTGGAGTTCCAGCTGGCAAATTACTTCCATATTCGATGCCGCCGGCGGGGATCAGCGTGAGATCGCCATCGTGATCAACTCTCTTGAGACCTTTGGCTTCCAGCTGACCATCAATTGTGTTAACCACGTAATCGTAGAGGATTGGGTGCGTGGCCGGCATTTGAGGTTTGGCCCAAGCGTAGGTGTGGTATTTCGAAAAATCCGAGCTCTTGTCATATCCGATCTTCACCTTCTGCGCTACGCTGAGGGTTGTGAACCAGGCCACCAAGATCGCAAAAAGCCAAGGCCGAACATCTTTCAGTTGCGGGGTCACTGCCTTCATTCACTCCAATTAAGCGCGACTTCAGTCACAGCTGAGAACTGTCAGAAGTTGCAGCGTGGCACAGGTCTTTCGACTCCGTCAGCGAAAACCGCTTGCCAATCCCTTCTGCACACATCCTTTACGAGCCTGCCAACGAGCATACTGTCATATTTATTCCAGCAGGGACTCCTCACAACGTCGCGCACTCAGGCGAACACGAGATGAAGCTCTTCGTGGTTCTACTCCCCACCTGAGTATCTGGATGGGACGATTCACTACACACAAGAACAGTCTGCAGCGATCACCTAGGAGGCAGTCCGGAATGGCCCCTCTTTGATGCGGACGTAACGCCGGTACGCTTGCGGTCCGTGGCACGCTAAGCTCAAGGCGAGATCACGATGGGCCCAGTGCTGAGATTCTGCGGCCAGCTCACGCATCGACCACCGGAAACCTTTCACGTGATTTTCCCAAAGCTCGACGGCGCTGGTGGATGCCAGTAATGGAAGCGCGTCCTGGACCATTCACTGTGTCGAGGCACTCTGCGACTTCTGCAGATCCTCAATCAACTGGTGTGCTTCCGGTGGCATGGGTACCTTTCCCGCAATAATCTCTTCTGGTTTGACCTTTTGACCATAGAGATTCTCATTGGCGTCACCATCGGGACGCAACGTCGACCCCGAGAGCGATACTCCGCCGAAGACACCTTGCGAACGCGAATACGAAAGCATTTGGGCCTGCATTCTTGCATTGGTCGATGCCTCGGCAGTCCGTCCAACCGGACCGGCGGCGACGCTCGCGTCGGCGCCTAGCTTCACTTTGTTGTTCAACAGGGTTTTTGCCCCCCCATCATTCATCACGATGATTACGAAGTCAGTGGCTTGCCCGCCGATCTGGAAACCAACGCTTCCGCCACTCGATGCCATCATGATGGGTGCACTCCATGGGCCTTTGTAGTCCGCGCCGGTACGGCAGGTCATCACTCCGCGCCCATAGCTCCCACCGATTCCGATGGCCATCTTCTTAACTGAAGGCAGTATGATCACGCACTTCGAACCGTCTAGAACGCTTTTCGGGATGCCCTTGTCTGGTGCGTCGAGGATCTGCTTGAGTACATCTCCGGACTCCTTCACGCGCTCTCGCTCCGTGCTCCCGCCCTTTTCTTCGCTGTGACCGAAAATAGGAGATGCGAACAACGCCATGAGTAATAGAATGCTCAATTTGGTTTTCATATCTAACCCCATTCTTCCAAGTTCTCATGGTTGGCCTGGCTTCCGGGCCCCGAACCGTGAGTCTTCCTGCTAGGCTCATATGTAACGCGCCTGGATCATTGGCTACCACTGTCAATATTGCCAGTCTGGAAGGGTGGCATTAGTCAAGGGCCTTTGCGCCCCCGCCATTCCTCCCCGGGTCCAGGAGCGAGGTGAAAAGTTATCGCCAATCGGAACTCATCTAATCACGCGCGCACGCTTCACGGCCGCTTACGGTTTACTCCGACAAACAGTTACCTCAGTTCTGTTTGCCAGGGCCCTCTTCTGTGATCATTCTCTTGAGTTCCTCCTTTTGTTCTTTTCTCAACTGTTGGAGCTTCTCCAGTTGAATTTCGGACAAGAAAGGCGTGATTTTGGCGTCCGACGCCCGGACGGTCTTCTCCAACGGTTTGGCCATCCGAGCATTCACTGTGGCGCGCTGAGGTTCGATCGCTCCCATGCGCGCACTTTCGTCCGAGCCGTGTCGAACAAGCGTTCATAGTTGCCTTTGCGGACCGTTTCTGACGCATTCCTAGTCAACAGTTTCCATAGTGGGCCATAGAGACCATATATCTTGAGGTATTGCTCCTGATTTGTGGGTGCGACCTCATCCGTCCCAAACAGAAAGCGGTCCGGGTAACGGTTGATCAAGTCAGCCGTGATCCGAGTCGCTTCCGGAGTTGCGACGATGTACTTCGCCACCTCGTCCCAAGAGATATCGAAGTAAACATGACTGAACTCTGGGTCGCCCAGGATCTCTGCAATATTTGCCGCGTGATTTTTGACCGGCCGAACTATTCGTCCCATGCCAGTATGGGCCCATATTATGGTCGTGTTCGGATGCCTTCTGAAAAGAGCTTTCATTTCCTCCAGGTACGCGGGTTGCGAACCTTCTTTGGCAAAGGGAACATCCATGTCGTTGTGGATTAGTACAACGAGTCCGACCTCTGCGGCAAAATCAAGAATCCTGTCGAGCGCCGGGTCCTGAAGGCTCGCAACTTCTCCCGCGATTTTTGCAGACACGAACTCCTTGTGAATCGAGAACTCCCCAATGCCCGAGAACACACCGGGAAACGTCTGAAGCACCCGCCGGATGTGATCCACCGCGTACATGTCTGTGGGATTGAACCCGGTGATCATCGGATCAAAGCGGGTCTTCTCTTCCTTAGTAAGGGATTTGTAGGCCATTGCAATCGATGCGTCGGTGAACGAGTAGTAGTACAACGGAGCGTCAGTGTTTAGATAGTAGGTGGGAGCACGATCACCGTCTACTCTGTACGACCATTGCTGCTGCAGCGGAATGCCGAACAACGCAACGCGCCCTACTTTGTTGCCCATAATTTTCAGAAATTCATGGATAGCAGTCCCTTGCTGAATGTAGTTGGTTAGGTGAAAGTGAGAGTCATTAAGTTCGAACTGGTACTGCGTTTTGCTGGACTGGGCCGATACAGGATTGCACGAGACGAGCAGGACAGCGACCACACACCAAGCGAACTGCCGGGCTACGTGGCATCGCCCCGAACACCGTCTCCATCGCCTTTTCGCCGCTGCGGCGCTAACCGTCTTCATTGCGGTCTCTCATATCTCTTGTGCTTCGAGCACGTCGATAACTTGGGAGCTACAGCATTCCTTCGGATACCGGCCTTCTCATCCCATCTGATTTCACAGTTGCCGGCACCTGAGAGTCCTCCCTTAAGGATTTCCCGTTCTCAGTAAAGGGCGGTCATGCCAATCGACAAAATCGGCCCGGTTTGCTGACCGATGTAGAACCCAAACGTACTACTGACAGGCGAGTGATCCACATTGATTAACTGAGTGTTCAGCCGGATATTCCGAGTGTTCCAGGGATAATAATTAGTTCCGACGATAAACTCTTTGGAATTTCCATACTGACCGAAGATATACGAGGTGCCCCCATAGAGCTCGAATCTCTTGGGCACAATCATGTCTGCAACCTGAACGTAGAACCCAGAATCTCGGACTTCGGTCACCGGCAGCTTCCCATTCGCAATGAAATGATCCAGCAGCCTTCCGTAGCCTTCACCTTGAATCCACAAACCGTGGTATTTCATCCCCGCGGCTGCAGAAACCATCTGATAATGCGTCCTTTCGACCGTCACACCCGGAGCGAGGGCGCCCGTATCGAATACGTTGAGGCTGTCACTCAGGCGAAGGGTTGTGTTGATGCCCGATGAAGTACCGACTGCCGCCTGGCGGTCCTCGGGGCTGTAGGTATAGGCCAGATTGAAGCGGGTCGCAAGATTCTGATGATTCTCGTAGTCTCCGAAAGCTCCCCGTGGGCCAAATTCACCAGTCGTTGGGTACCACGTTAGAGCGGCGCCAGCGGAAAGATCCCGGTCGAGCTTGACGGCGGGTACGTCCAGGTTGCTATTGTTGTTTCCGAACATCCATCTGTACTCAAGCTTCGGCAGCAGGTTCCCCTTGGCGAACACACCTTGCGAGAAGTAGGGCCGGAAGAATTCATCCGCCATGACGCGATCATAGGATTCCCAATAGGGGTGAGAACCCTGTAGTGATTGTGTACCAGGATAGGCGTTCCATCCCATTCCGAGCGTCATAATTTTGCCAAAGTTGTAATAGAGGGCACCACCTACGGCCACCTGATTCGTGTCCTGTACTGTCCAAAGAAATGTAGAGTATTGGAACTTGGGGCTGAACAGCCATCCTTGTGAAAACAACATAACCCGATGGAACTGGAAATCTTTGCGAGGAGTCACTTGAATCGGACGGTCCAAATGATCGAAGGCCGTTTGCTGGGCTGGCATCTGGTCTAGAAATCTTGCAGCCATATAACCGCTGAGATTCAGTTCGCCGTATTCGCCCCTTCCAACAGTAAATCCGCGGCCGGGATTGAATTCTCCAAAAATGGCGGGATTTCCTTCAGAGGCTTGTGGGAGCTTAGTCTTGTCATCGCCATTGCTCTGGTTTTGGCTTGAGGATTGCGCCGTCTGGTCTTGGGTTGAAGATTGTGTGCTCTGCTTTTGGCTGGAGGACTGCCCGGTTTGTTGCCCAGTCTTCGCAGCAGTGGTTTGAGCCGACGCAGGTTCAGTGGCTTGCTCGCTCACATTTGCACGCTGAGCCACAGCACCACGTAGAACTTTGATCTGTTCCATTAATTGCTGGTTCTGCTTTTCCAGTTGCTGGTTCTGATTCTCTATCTGCTGATTCTGTTTCTCCAGTCGCTGATTCTGTTCAATCAACTGATCAAGAGCTTGGATTGGGTTCGGAGTGCTTTTCGTGTCAGAGGTCGGGTTGGATTCTTGAGCAATGGCAATGACAACATTGGTGAGGGCGATACCCAGCGCAAACGTAAGGCGAATCCGTGCGTGGATCATATCAAGGCGTTCCGAACGGGTTGACTAATGGGCGAGAAGAATCGTGGTCCATCGGTCGCAATCATTTCAGCCCCACAGATCGCGGCGAAAATAGGTTGATACCGAGATGGTCGGCTACATAGGCAATTGTCTTCTGGGCCTTCACGCTGTTGCCGGCTTCATCGAGCGGTGGCGCAAACACTGCGATCGCTCCTTTGCCGGGAACTACAGCGATGATGCCGCCGCCGACGCCACTCTTTGCGGGCAAGCCCACGTGCCAGGCCCATCCGCCCGAACCGTCGTACAGACCGGCCATGGTCATGGTGGCGAGAATTTCGGGCACATTCTCTTTCTTGATCACCTGTTCGTGGGTGATCGGATTTACGCCGTCGTTGGCGAGTGTCGCTCCCATTACCGCAAGCTGCTTGGCGGTCACGCCGACCGAACACTGCTTGGTATAAACGTCCACCGATTCGAGCGGGTCGGCGTAGATACGTTCGTATTTGAGGAGTAACGCGGCTAACGCCTTGTTGCCGGCGTTGGTCTCAGCCTCTGATTTATAGACGTCCGGCATTAACGCGAGTTTCTCGCCCGCTGCCTTGCTGTAGAAGTCAAGGATCTTTTGCCATTTCTCATCCGCGCTCGGAGCCTGTATCAAACTGACCGTAGCAATAGCGCCCGCGTTGACGAAGGGGTTCCCTGAGTGGCTCGGCATGTCAGCTACGGCCACCACAGAATTGAAGGGGCGCCCGGTTGGTTCGGATCCTACTTTCGCGAACACTTGATCCGGGCCGAGTTCTTCCATTGCCAAAGCCAAAGTAAACACCTTCGAAATCGACTGAATGGAGAAAGAACGGTCAATGTCACCATCTGAGACCATTTGACCGTCTGTAGTTATCGCGACAATACCGTATAACTTCGGGTCAACCTGTGCGAGGGCTGGGATGTAATCAGCATTCTTGCCTTCAGTGTCGCTCTTGAATTTGTCATACGCCTGGTTGACCACGCCTTGCACTTGTTCACGAGTGGGCGCAACGGGGCTGCGCTGGGTAACAGTCTGGGTAAAGACTACCCGAGCTCCAGCGCACATCAGTAATGCAGCCAGCACAAGCGCTGTATTTTGCTTCGTGTTTATGGATTTCATTTGCAACCTCCTAACTAAATGCAACTGCTCAGCTCCCGCAGCTCAAGATTTATGGTCAGAGCTGTAACTGAATGCGGCTCTGAAAAAACTGCTGGGATTTCCTTCTCCCCCAGGAGATCTTTTTCAATTCGAGGCTCATTCGTAGACGATGTCGGCGTCTCTTGGGTCCACGATGGAGGGACGAAAGCTACGACCAGAGTCAGTGTTAAGCTGCAGAGCGCCACCCTGCGACCTGCAGACGAATCCGTCGTCATGGCAGCCTTTTCTGTTTTCCTTTGGGAATTTACTCGAAACAATCTCATTGGGCACCTTGACACTCGATTCACGATTTGCCCTTACCCAACACCCTGAAATCGAAGCTGTACTTGAACGAAAACTGGATTCTGTAGTCGTTCGGGTTAAATCCGCTCGAAAAATTCTTTCGCTTACCGTATTGAAATTCTCCTCCGGTCATGAAGCTCTTGAACGGTGAATACAACAGGTTTACGCTTGCGTATTGACCTTCATGGAATGCGTCCGGTGTCTGCAAGTTCGTGTTATGCATCACGAGTTGCGAATAACCGATAGCACTGCTCCACTGTGACGACCAGTTGTGATCTAAATATGCACTAAAGCCATACATTGGAATCGCTTTCCCTTTTATGGGCAGGGCTCGATTTCCTAAATTGAGCTCCGGAGCGACGTCCACTGGCGCGTCGTTCATATAATTCTCAATTCCTTCACCGTACGTATATTGCAATCGGAGAACATCTTTGTGGAGCGTGATGTTCGAGCTCACGTTGCCACCCCAGCCCACGATGTTCTGGGTCACATTGGTCTTAAGATTGTCGATCTTAAAATCACGAACAATCCCTGCCGCCCGAATGTAGCTTTTGTTTTTCCAGGTATGGCTGATCGCCCCGCTTAAGTCTGGGAACTGAAATCTTGCGTGAACGTTGGAAAGATTGATGCGATCGGCAATAAGACCGGCGTCACCGGAAGCGCCCGGCTTCTCCAGGGCGATCATGAATTTAGTGGCTCCGTTTATGGGTGTGTAGCGCAACTGTGGGTTGCGCAGGAATACCATCCCGTTCGGACCCCAGTAGTCGAGAATGTTGGGAAAGACATCAACGTCCATGAACACGCTGTTGGTTTGGCCGGCGAGAACTGGTCCTAGTTCCCCATAGTAATGACGAGGTCGAATGGTGGTTTGACCGGCATCGACACCAACACCGAACATGTCAAACTCGAATACATATTTGAGTTCCCCTAAGTCGGTGTACTGCGACCCTTTGACTCCAAAACGCGTCTGTCGCACGCTGAAATAGGTATTGCCGTTCTTACCGAATTCTCCCGGAAACGCCGGTAGCTTGGAGGGGCGGTTTACGTCAAACCAATTGGGGTCATTCACCTTGAAGTCATAGCCCAGATCCAATTGCAAGAAGCCGTAGATATCCATGAAGGACTGCGGTGCGGGCGGCGGAGGAAGAGTAGGTTGCTCCTCCTCAGGGTTTTGTTCAGGGTTTTGTTCCTGCGCGTCAAGTGCAGCCAGCTCTGTGTTCACGAGCAGAGGCTTCGTCGTATTGGCGACGTCAGATTGGGCTTCCGCGGATTCAAATCCAACCGATAGAGCAAATCCAATCATTGCACTAGAAAGCAAAATCAGCTGCTTAAGGCTAAAAGTCATTTTCGTTCCGCCCCTCGTTCGTGAAAAGTAGTCCGCCGGAACAAATGAGGGTACTGGTAAAAATGACAGGTATAAGCTGTTAAAGAGTGGGAAGGCACGTCATAACAGTTGGGGCCAATGGAGTCTGGAACTAACTGAAGATCTGGTTAGGGTAATGCATGACACTCAGGGTCACGGTTTCTGGGTACGTCGGATACTCTCGCCGGTATTGTCGGTCGATAAACATGATCATCGTCCTTCAGCCTGCTTCAGAGGCTCCGCTTCTAAAACCATAGTTCCTGTATATGCTGCGCTGCCCGGAATGCCTCAATGAAAACTCATGCGGCACGTCCGTCGCGCACGCGGCTCGGCAAAGTTCTTGAGGTAAATCGCCGCAGGAGGGCCCATGCTATTAGGAAACATAAAACCAGAGCTATCAATAGAATTTCGATTGCACGCCAAAAGGCATGATCCACGAGCCGTTGGGATCTCTTGTCGAAGTCGTTGAGAGTTTGCTGACCAAGCGTCTGCAGGTCGCGCATAGCAGCCATTTCTTCCTCATGAATGGCGTCGAGCACAGTTTGTCGTTCCTTTCGCAGGTCACCCGTCGCAGCCAAACGCTCGCGATCTAAATCACCCATGGCTGCGATTCTTTGGCGCGCCAATGCATCCATGACTTGTGCGCGCTCTTGCGTGAAGAACGACTGAGCAGCTAGCCGCTGGTTCTCAACATCCGCAAGTGCGACTTCTCGTGCCCTCGCCGCCATGTCGGGCATGCGGTCCAGGTCGTTCGAGGTCTTATCGAGCGCTTTGGTCAAAACTGTGAAATTGGACGCTGCGGCGTTTAATTCAGGATCATGGGCGAGGTCACCTAGAAGCAGTTCGGCCTGCCAACGGGCCTGTTTCGGGAGGTAGGTATTGTAAGTATCCAACCGTGCCGTGATGTCTCCCAAACCTTCCTGTAGGGCCTTGATTGAAGCCAGGGCTCCCAAGTCCCCTTTGTCCACCTGTCTTATCAAGTCGACGTCGGCTGATGTGCGGCCAGCCAAGCCCGTCTGGATTGGATGTGCATCAGCCCATTCGCCAATTCTCCGCTGGATGTCAGGAATGTTGGCTGCAGGTGCAGCTGTCAGGACCAACTGTTGCATCTGGCCGTCCATTCTGTTGAGTGTATCCGTGGCGACGGGCAGGAAAACCCCGAATTGGGTTTTCATCGTCGGCTCGTCCATATAACCTTTCATTTGAAAAATGAAAGCCCAGGTATCAACGATTGCTGCTACGGGGTCGGTATTCAGCAATGATGTCTGGAAAACCGGGATCGCATCTGCTTTCCATACGAGCGCCTGCCTCCGAGCGGCAGGTGAGGGCGATTCAAGAATGATCTTGTCGGCGGCACCTTCAATCTCAGATGAGTAGAGGGCCAGCAGAGATTGGTTCCTGTAACTGAGCTCTGATGCAGAAACCTCGATATTTTTGAGTCGATTGACCGACGACGCCTTCCTGGTGCTACGCGATCCACAACTGCACAGGAAGAGCGAGAGTGCAAGCAGCAGCAAACACAGGTGATAGGTGAGGTCGACACGTGTTCTGACCAGGTGATTGTGCGACATGGTGTTGCTCCAGGATTTCGTCTGACTGTTTTTCTATTCGTTGAACCGCGGCGGTTGTGCGCGCAGTGAAGAAATCGTACGGAAACAGCAATGAAAATGTAGCTGTTATTTTTGCCAGTTTGTCTGTCCTATTCCGATTGCTAGCTTCCAGCGAAGAGAGGTTAACTATGGGAGGTTCTCGGGAGGAACTATCGTCTGCTTGCGGCAGAGAAAAGGCAGGGGAAACTATCCTTGTGCGGCTAAGAACGCACCTGCAAGCATATGCAAATCCATGAACCTCATGGATTGCCCCGTAGGGAGGAAGCAGGAGAAGTATTTCTTGGCAACGTAGTAGTTGCATGAGCAAGGATTGGAACCCTCGTCGATGCCCGCCGAAGAAGAATCCGCAAACGTGGAGCCGAGCGACGGCTTGTTGCAGCACGACGACGACTTTTCCCTCGTGCTGGGTGGTCCGTTGTATCAATTTTATCTTCGTACGCGGCTCTCAACGCCGCCTCTCGGATTAGTGCGCCGAAGAGTAGTGATCATCTCTCTGCTGTGTTGGCTCCCCCTGCTCCTGCTCTCCCTCGCAGCGGGTCATGCCTTAGGCGGCGTGTCTGTGCCTTTTCTACTTGACGTCGAAGTTCACATCAGATTTCTGGTGGCGCTGCCATTGTTGATTGTAGCTGATTTGATCGTGAATCAGCGGATGATCCGGGTGGTAAGACAATTCCTTAAGCGAGACATCGTAGCTGCGGAAAACCGCACACGCTTTGCGCAAATAGTTTCCTCGACAATGCGCCTCAGGGATTCCGCGCTTTTCGAGCTTGTGCTACTGGTGCTTTGTTTTACTGTGGGTCACTGGGTATGGAGGGAACAATTTGCTTTAAGAACGACAACTTGGTACGAAATGAACTTTGCAGGAGTAACGCATTTGACCGCCGCCGGATACTGGTACGAGTTCGCAAGTCTGCCGATCTTTCGCTTTATCCTCTTTCGTTGGTACTACCGGCTGTTTCTTTGGTACCAGTTTCTATGGCGCGTGAGGGGGCTGCCACTTCACCTTAATTTGTATCACCCGGACCGCGCAGGAGGACTTGGTTTTCTTGCGGCCAGCATTTTTGCATTTGCACCTGTCTTGCTTGCACACACGGTATTTCTTGCCGGCAGCATTGGGGATCGCATCTTACATACAGGGGCAACCGTGCTCGACTTCAAGATGGAAATTCTAGGTTCGCTCTTGGTGCTCTTGCTGCTAGTGCTGACGCCGTTGAGCTTTTTCGTTGTTCACTTGGAACGCGCTCAGCGAAAAGCGATCATGGAGTTCGGCACCCTATCCAGTCGCTATGTTGATGATTTCCGGCACAAATGGGTCCAGCAGACAAGCGAAGCCGAACCAATTCTCGGCACGCCCGATATCCAGTCTTTAGCCGACTTAGGCAATGCCTACAAAGTAATAAGTGAAATCCGTATCTTTCCGGTCGGAAAACAGGCAGTGATAAGACTTGGAGCCCTCTTAATCTTGCCTTTGTTGCCACTTACTCTCACGATGGTGCCTCTCAAGGAGATCGTAGATTGGATCATAAAATTAGCGTTCTGATCGCTCGCGCTAAGCGCGAGCGAAGGCTAGAAGGTGATTGCACCTGAAATCTGCAGTGAGTACCCCTGGAACGTTGATCTGTCCGAGAATTCTTTAGAATACTTGACGCCCATAGATACCTTCCGCGCCGGTAAGATCACATTTGACGCGAAACCAAGGGCGTTCACCCGGTAATGCGCTGCTGCCTGTTGCGGCGTGATTGCTTGGCCCCGTCTTATCCGTCGTCTGCCATGATTCGTAGCCGGCGGGCGAGTGCAGACTTGCAGGGAGATCGCCCGAGTGTTGAAACCTGGCGGACTCACGGTCATTTCCGACTTCCGGCATACACGTGAATATCGCGATACCCTCTCAAAGCTAGGCTTGGAGGTCCATAGCCTTCCAATATCTCTCGACACTTTCCCGCCGCTTCGCATCGTTACGGAGCGCAAGCAGCCATAATCTCTCCTGACTAGCGCGAGTGAGCTAGGGGAGCAGGCGCGCGGGAGCGGGAGTCGATGAGTGAAATCGCCCTTCCATGAGAAGGCCGGTCGGTGTCAAGTGGTCTTTTTTGTCTTTTCGTGGGACAAGGTTTTTCTCCCGCCGAGTTGCCAATGTCGCCACCCTTCCATCCGCACTCTTCGTGAGCGATTTTCGCTCGGTGCAAGTTGGGTGTTCTCGTTTCAGCCGGTGCTGCCACCTGATTATCGACCTCCCGTTCCATCCGGAGAATGGAAGTTGGGCCAGGCGATTGACGCAGTCACCGGAACTCGGCGCTTGGGCTTTTTCTTACCCTAGAATGTTTTTTATTACGCTGCCACCGGCAGGACAAGGCGGCTGCTGTTGCGCAACGGTTCGTATACTTCTCCGCTCACCCACAAACGATGCAGCAAGACCGCCAACTTTCGTGCCGTGGCAATAATGGCCCGTTTCTTCCCGTTCCTTCCACCACGCTGGGCCAGCTTCAGGCCCCAACTTCGCAGATCGCTATCGGCTCCGAACGGTCCCAGAATGTGTTGCGCACCCTGCACGAGCAGCGTTCGCAAATACGGATCGCCTTCTTTGCTGATGTGCATCGGCGGTTCGCTCTGGCCAGAGTTTCGCCGGCCAGGCTGTAGACCCAGATAGCAGCCCACGTCTCGGCTCTTGCGAAAACGATGCGCGTCTTCCAGCGTCAGCAAGAAAGTCAGCGCGATTAGCGTGCCCACGCCCTTCACCTGCTTCAGCAGCGCCACCTGCGGATAGCTTTCCTGCGCCAGGTGCTCGATCCGTTCGTTGTACTCGCGGATGCGCTCACTCAGCGACTCGATCGCGGCCAGCAATGGCTCCAGGGCCCTTTGCAGTTCCGAGCTCAGCCCCTCCGCTTTCTCGGGATTCATGTTGCGCACATTGCACCCGCGCAGTCGCTCCCCGTAGCTCTTGGCCAGTCCCCGTGCCGTGTTCACCAGCGCCGTTCGCGCTCGCACCAGTCCAGCTCGTGCCCGAATCACGCTCAGATCCGCTTGCGCTTTCGCGCTGCGATGCTTCACTGGACATAGCAACTGCGGATCAATCCTGGCCAGCCGCGCTAGGGTCTGCGCATCCAGACGATCATCTTTCTTTCGACTCTCCCCGATCAAGCGCACGTTGCGCGCATGCGCCACGATCACTTCGTGTCCTAACCCGCTGAGTGTTCGGCTCACCCACGGAGAATGCATTCCGGTCTCCAGCGCGATCCGACTGCGCGGCATTTTCCCAAACTCTGCTTGCATGGCCTTCGGGTGTCGTGCTCAACCGTTGTTCTAGCAGAACGCTGCCCGCCTCATCCAACATGCAATACCAGCTCGATCGATCGCCCAGATCCAACCCGATCGTCAGCTTCTCCCCGGAAAAATTCCTGATCTGATTCGCCGCTGCGATGCTAACCTTCTTCATTGCGGTCTCCTTTATCTCTTGTGCTTCGAGCACGTCGATAACTTGGGAGCGTACAGCATCCCGTTGGAGACCGGCCTTCTCATCCCATCTGATTACGTCAATTATCCTGACCCCGCTCCGTCGATTGAAATATGATTGTCAGCCATGACCCCCACACGTTTTGCCCTTCCGCGCACATGCAGTCGCATTGTGATTCTCTTGTGGCTGGCCCCTTACCTTCTGGTAGCGGAAGGACCCTCCAAACAACCCATGCCGGACTTGACCGGTACATGGAAGCTGAACGCGAAAAGTAGCAAACAAGGAGCGATCCATGGTTCGGAAATGTTAGAGATAAAACACTCGGGTACTGTCCTAAAGATCCGACACCGAAACCCATCAGGTGACAACACCTACTCCTATGTCATTGACGGAAAGGAGGGCGTGGCGAAGTTTGCTACTGACGGGGTGACCACGGCAAAGACGTACTGGGAGGGTGATACCCTGATTATCGAGAGTCACAATCACGACAATAATCGCAGTTTCGTACAGGACATCTTTTTAACTACCGTTACACATTGTCGGCGGATCAAAAGACCCTATTTATTATCGTACACGGCATGCGACCCCCTGTTAGTGGCATTCGAGCAGAACTAGTCTACGAGCGGCAGTAGCTTGGGGCAGTAGGCTAGAGGCGTCCCTCCCGTTCGTCACTAAGCGATGTTTGGATTATCTCCCGACATCCCTCAGTTGGGGCGGGTTGGCCCACCTTCGTCCCATCCCGACTGAGGCTGCCCAACCCTTTGCGGTGTTCAAAGGGTGGGAACCTCGGCTCTCGGCTCCACGAAGCCTTCCCGCGGACACGGACGGACACAAGCTGTTGTCGGAAACCCGCATCAATACTGCTTAAAGATTGGCTGCCCCCCAGGGATTCGAACCCCGATATGCTGATCCAGAGTCAGCTGTCCTACCGTTGAACGAGGGGGGAGTACGTAATGGAACGGACGCCGCGGCGCTGAATGCGTCCGCATTCTGATTTTATGGGGCGGTGTACAGGATGGTCAACACACAGCTAACCCTTGCTGCATCCTCACGTCCAAGACACAGTTGCCAAATCTGGGAACGCGCGCGCAACGCCGGGGAGGTGCGTGACGCCAGGAGAAAGTGTGCTTCAAAAGTGGCGTCTAATCCTGCCAGGTTGCGTTGTGGTTGCGCTCTCATTTATTGGCACAAGCTTTGGTCAGTCGCTCGATGAAGCGCGGACGGGGACGTCCGCGGCTACACCTGCAACGTCCGGCGCTACAACGCCCGCGGTTACGACGCCCGCCGTCATTCCCGGCACTCCCACAATTAAAATTCCCCGAGTCACACTGGCGCCGAAGTTGGAAGACTTCGAAGGCATGGTCCCGAATGGCGCGGCCACGCAACTCGAGAAGGTTACAAATTTCATCCAAAACCAGCCTCAGGATGGAAAGCCGGCCACGGAGCGGACCGAAGGGTATCTGGGATACGACGACACTAATCTCTACGTCGTCATGGTCTGCTGGGACGATCAGCACAAAGGCGTGCGGGCGAGTTTGACGCGGCGCGAGCCGGCAACGCCATTCGACTCCGACGACTATATCGAGTTCACCCTCGACACGTTTCGGGACCAGCGGCATGCATTCCTTTTT
>WNFR01003592.1_pt1 | contig 16019 bp, 18 predicted proteins | sample 5400221 | NCBI WGS metagenome assembly WNFR01 (sample SAMN13153357, study PRJNA577476) | soil metagenome | isolation source: 40 cm soil under Madrone tree | place: USA:California | collected 2016-06-14 | reverse complement strand
CCAGTGAGGAATCTAGAAATCCGCCGAATCTTGTAACCCGGCCTGAAAGCCGCGCCACCTGACCGTCAAGCATGTCAAACAAGTTCGCAACTATCAGTGCGATTCCGGCAGCAAAGAAGTGTCCTAACCCGAAAAGCAGCCCACAACCGACATTCAAGGCAACACCGATAACGGTAAGAAAGTTCGGGTTGATGTGTCCGTATGCAAGCCAACGGACCATCGCATCGATAAGTCTTTGGCAAGCGCGTCCGATACTGGCCCCAAACATTCTTTCTACCTCACTCCTTAGCAGGGCATTATGCCCAAAACTTCACAAACTTTATAGTCGTCGTGTGAAAGACAGACCACGACTCAGTCCTAATCAAATAGAATTTCAGGCTATCTGAACTCAATCAAAAGTAAAGACTCCTACTCTTTTAATTCACGGTTACTCAGTGGCTGGCGGTAATTCGTCGTGCAAAGTTCTTAACTGTCTGATCTCAAAGTTGCGGGCGCCGGCTGGTGTTCGGACCACTGCCTCATCGCCGACCTGTTTGCCCATCAGACTTTTTCCTACCGGCGAAGTCGTTGAGATCAGTCCTGCCTGTGGATCACTCTCTTCCGGCGTTACCAAACGATAAGTGACCTCTTCATCCTTCTCTGCATCGTAGAGGACCAGGGTCGAACCATACGAGGCCTTATCTCGAGGCACTTTCCTTGGATCAATTGAAGCGATCTCGCTGATTCTCTGTCTGAGCTCTACAATTCGGGCCTTTACCATGTTTTGCCGATCAAGTGCGGCCCGGTATTCCGAGTTCTCGCGAAGGTCGCCAAACTCGAGCGCGCGCTTTATCTCTTTCGGTAAATGGACGCGGAGTTCTGACTCCAGTTCATCAAGCTCTGCCTGAAGTTTATCCTTTATTACTTGCGACAACGTTTCAACCTTTCCTGCTACCGCGGTAGAGCCTCATAAAATCTACAGTCTTACCCGCGGCACTACAGTATCTTGTGTTTTTTAGCCTCATCTGGAGAACCAAAAGAAATTCCTGTGTCGCGAGCCGTGCGCACAAGCTGTCCGTTTGGCGGCACCGTCTTAGTGTTTGCAATTGCTTCTGAGATTGGAACGGTAACCACGTCTCCTGCTTGCAACGCCACCATCACGTCTTTCTCACCGTTTGCCAGCGCTCGTACCGCGCAGGAGCCAAAATTTGTCGCGAGCATTCGATCAAAAGCATTTGGTCTGCCACCGCGTTGCAGGTGGCCCAGCACAACGCAGCGCGTTTCTCTACCGGCCAGGGCTTCCAACTCACGCTGACAATATAACCCGATACCACCCAACCGCGGGGCGTGAAGCGCATCTCCTGTATCCTGGTAGATCAGGTCGTGGCCAATTTCAACCGCTCCTTCCGCCACGACAATAATGCTGAAATTTGATCCGGACGCGTCGCGTGAACGCACCTTCTCGGCTACCGCGGTAATGGAGAATGGAATCTCAGGAATCAGGATTACATCCGCTCCGCCCGCAATGCCGGAGTGCAACGCAATCCAGCCTGCATGCCGGCCCATAACTTCTAAAATCATGACGCGGTCATGAGATTCGGCGGTCGTGTGTAAGCGGTCGAGGGCTTCGGTCGCGATGTCCAGCGCAGTGACAAAACCGAATGTTAGTTCAGTACACGCAAGATCGTTATCGATAGTTTTGGGGACGCCGACGACCGGGATGCCACGCTTGTCAAATTCCTCTGCAATAGTCAGTGTGCCTTCACCACCCAACACGACAAGAGCCTCAATTCCCAGGACCTTCATGTTGCCGAGTGCTTCCTGATATACGTCTTCCGGTCTTAGAGCTACGCCGTTCGCAGTGCGCTCGACAAACTTGCCCCGATTGCGAGTGCCCAGAATTGTTCCTCCGCGAGGCAGTAGACCGCGCACGTCGCCCGGCGAAAGCAGACGAGTTTTTGTGCCGCCAAGCAGCCCTTCAAACCCATCCTCAATTCCAATTACGCGCATCCCGTGTTCGCAAGTTGCGGTTTTGACAACCGCGCGAATCACCGCGTTTAGGCCGGGAGCATCTCCACCGCCAGTCAAAATCCCGATGGTACCGTACATGTGCTTTAACTTGGGTGTTTCGGCTCGTTGATTGCAGCCATCGTCCGCGAGCGAATCACCGGATCACGTCCTCCGTCTAAAGTTTGTGACAGTCTATAACTTCAACCGCTTAACGTGAAAGGGAAAAGCACCATGACATAACGGCTATCTCGTCAGCACCGGGACCAATTGGGGTGTTGACCCTCTACTGATCGCTCGCGTAGCATATCAACCGAAACGAATACTGTAGCGGTGTACTCCAACAAAAGAAGGCGTTCGGAATTGGAAATCGACGACGACGCAAAAGAGATAGTTCGAGAAATCGGAACCGCCATAAACGAATCCGTCGAGAACTCGACGAAAGTCGCTGAAGCTATCGAACGTCTGCGTGAGGCCGGGTACGAAATGGAGCTAACGCTCAGGCTGGAGATCGGTCTACGTCCCCACGCTGGAGACGACGATGAAGGTAAGGACACTACTCTGGATCTGACTGAAGAAGATATCCAGGTGCTGCAGAGAATGAAGATTCGGATCGATTCAGAGCTCTAGAAAAAACAAGTAAGCAGGAGCAGCAGGCAGGAGCAGGATCAAGGCAGCATTTATTCCTGCTCCTGCCTGCTGCTCCTGCTTCCTGTTCTCCCTCCGGTTCTTACTCGGGAGGTTCTTCGCTTCCTGTCAGCACTTGCTGTCGTAGTGCCGCGGCGCCCATCAATCCGCCCATACCCATGGATTCTACGGCACTGCTGGGTACCAGCATCAATGCGCCTTTCTCCTTCAATCCTTCGTACAACATGTTCATTGCTCTCAAGTGCAAAGCGGTCGGGTTGTTCTGGTACGACTGCGCCGCCTTCTCGAAAGAGTGAGCGATCTCAACCTCAGCCTGGCCCAGGATAATCCGGGCCTGCTTCTCTCGCGCTGCCTGCGCTTCGCGCGACATCGCGTCCTGCAAAGCTGTCGGAATGATCACGTCGCGCATTTCCACTGACTGTACCGTCACGCCCCACGGGTTTGAGCGCTCATCGATCAGTTGCTGCAGTTCCTCTTCAATCCGTTCTCGTCCCCGCAGCAGATCCGTTAATGACGTTCTGCCGATGATGTCCCGCAATGCGGTTTGCGCGGCCCAGCTTACCGCCTGCGGATAGTTTTGTACTTCAAGTGCTGCCTTTTCCGGATCATAGACCATCCAAAAAAGTACGGCATCGACGTTCACTGGGACCGTATCAGAGGTCAATGTTTCTTCTGCAGCGAAGCTGGTTGTAATGACACGCTGATCAACCCACGCTGTAATTGTATCGACGAAAGGGATGATCCAGAACAAACCGGGACCGCGCAAACCGATGTAGCGACCCAGGCGCAAGACTACAGCGCGATCCCACTGGCGTGCGATCTTGGGGGATTGTGCAAGCAGTAGTCCCAGGATAAGTCCGACAATCGCGGCAACTGGTGTCAGCATTATCCAGCTTGTCAGACCTCCGAGTAGTAGCGGCACCAGAAAAGCTACCACTGCGACTACATTCACGCTGGGTGCGCTCGCCGCAGGTAAATTTCTCTTGGTTTCAACAATGCTCGTGATGCTAGACATTTTTTTTCGTCTCCTTACTGCGTCTGCTTTGAAGTTGATCAAGCAGATCATCAAGTGAAAAGCCCATTGCTCCCGCTTCGGCGAGAAATCGATCAACCAGTTCGCGCAACTGTTTTTGATGATCCTGGCGACTCGTTGCTTCGAACTGATGAGCACACACAAACGTTCCCACTCCCCTGCGCGTTTCGAGCACGCCTGTGCGCTCCAGCTCCGCATAGACCTTGGCTACCGTATTCGCATTGACGCGAAGATCAACTGCCAATTGCCTGACTGTCGGCAACTGCTCTCCGGGCCGCAGTCGTCCTGTCGCAATTGCAAACTGGATTGCTCGCGTTAGCTGTGCATAGAGCGGCATCGGATGGGAAGGGCTGATTGTTGGGAACATTTGGCTCATCGATACTTGTACTACGAAGATAGTACAAGTCAGGTTTCAGGAATTTTCTCCGGCATTTTCGCCCCCAGGATTGAGCATCCAAAGCACTTCCGCAGGCATTGAGCATCCAAAACAACAACCCAACCCCAGCAATCTCTGAGTTTGGGAAGGCGGACCCTGTCCCCGCCGCAAGTTTGAATGCCACTCAGTAACAACTCAAAAGATCAAACCTCTGCAACATTGTGGTCAAGAAATTTGATCATAAGCTCTGAGTTATCGGACTTGAGTGATTTGCTTTTGATGGTGAATGGCATTCAACCTTGAGGCGGGGACAGGGTCCACCTTACCTGAGAGATTACTAAGTTGAGCTGTTGTTTGAATATTGAATGGCCATCCATCACCTTAGATCGTCTCAAAGTCTTGATAGAGGCGTGGTTTTCCGACTATTCTTGCTTTGTAATTCTAATGCACAGGTAAATACAATGCCGGCGGACGCGAAACTGTTAGCAGTCATTCTGGGCGGAGGCGCGGGTACTCGCCTATTCCCGCTCACCCAACAGCGGTCAAAACCGGCTGTTCCGCTGGGTGGCAAGTACCGGCTCGTGGATATCGCTATTTCAAATTGCATCAACTCCGACATTCTGCACATGTTTGTTCTCACGCAGTACAACTCGGCGTCGCTCAACCGTCATATAGCGCAAACATATCGCTTCTCACAGTTTTCAAATGGATTCGTTGAAATCCTGGCGGCTGAACAGACACCTGAGAGTCCGCATTGGTTTCAAGGAACGGCGGACGCGGTGCGACAAGTACTCCCGCACATTCGCGACTGGGGTATCGACACACTGCTGATCCTGTCGGGTGATCATTTGTACCACATGGACTACCGTCCCTTTCTCGCTCGACACCATGAGACCTACGCCGACGTAACTGTTTCGGTCATTCCCTGCGAAGAGCAATCTGCCAGTGAGTTTGGTCTACTCAAAACAGATCAGGATGGACGCATCATCGAGTTTAAGGAAAAGCCGAAGGGTGAGGATCTGTTATCAATGCAGGTCGACACAACAAGTCTGGGGCGGGCCGCAGACGATGCCATGCGTCGTCCTTTTCTTGCATCGATGGGAATCTACGTCTTCAAGTACGACAAGCTCGAGCGCTTATTGTCTGAAGATCCAACTTGGCTTGATTTCGGAAGAGAGATTATTCCTGCGGCGATTAGATCCGGAAACGTGCAAGCCTTCATGTTCGATGGTTATTGGGAGGACATCGGTACCATAACCGCTTTCTATCGCGCTAATCTTGACCTCACTACCAAGATTCCGAAATTCAATCTGTTTGATGCCGAAGCACCGGTATACACAAGAGCACGCTACTTACCACCGTCTAAAATCGAAGACACCGAAATAAGTGATTCGATCATCAGCGACGGTTGCATCATCACTGGAGCAAGGATAAGTAATTCTGTCGTCGGCCTCCGCAGCCGGATCTCAAAAGGAGTCAGGATTGAATCTTCATTCCTTATGGGTGCTGACTATTATCAAACGATCGACGATATGCGCGTTGATTTGGAAAAGGGTCTGCCTCGAGTTGGGATTGGTGAAGGCGTGGTGATCAAGAAAGCCATCATTGATAAGAATGCGCGGATCGGAAGCGGTGCGCGACTGGTAAATGAGGCGGGAGTTCTGGAGGCCGATGGCGACGGGCTCTCTTATTTTATTCGCGATGGGATAATAATTGTCCCGAAGACTGCGATCATTAAAGACGGCACAGTCATCTAGTCACAACACGTGCGGGATTCCTCTTGTCTCAAGCACAACTGATATGGGGATGATGTAATGGCTCGAGGCTGGGAAAGCAAAGCTGTCGCGGATCAGATCGAGGAAGGGAACTCGCGCCGGTCGGAGCGGGATTCGGTCCACCTCTCACCTGAAGCGCGCAAGAAACAGGAGCAACTACAGTCGTTGTTCCTTTCAAGGTCCAGACTAATTCAGCAATTAGAGCGAGCTAAGCATCCATCTCATCGCGGCGTTCTGCTGAGCGGTCTAAAAGCCATAGAGTCAGAGATTGAACAGCTCTCAGCTCAATCGTGAAGCCACGATCACTCAAATCCGATAGATTAGCGTCAACTCTCTGCGCCTCCTCAGCGTTCTCGGCGACTCTGCGGTGAACTTCTTTTACGTCCAAATTCACCGCAAAGACGCAGAGAACGCTGAGGGGGCGCAGAGGTGAATTTTCAAACCAGGATACCAGTGAGCTGACATTTCGTTGCCGATCACTGAAGTGATACTTTAACTCCGAGGCTGGTCTAGTCTCGTCATAAAAATATGTTTCGGAAGGTATCGTCGCTTTTCTAAAGTTATACTTTAACTAATGCCCAAGGCAAAACCGGTTACCCGTGAATACCACCCCGCTCGAGTGCAGAGAGCCGCAGGCTTCCCGAAGAGGCGCAAGCTGCCCTTGCGTCCGTTTGTCCTCCCCAGGGACAAGACTGGTTTGGAACTCGAGATCGACGGTCGACTGGTTAAGCTGACAAATCTCGACAAGCCCTTCTGGCCTAAGCTCGGCATTACAAAGCGAGATCTAATCCAGTACTACGTCAATATCGCGCCGGCACTACTCCCTCATTTGACTGACCGGGCGATGGTCATGAAACGCTATCCAAATGGCGCTGCCGGAGAGTTCTTCTTTATGAAGAGAGCTCCATCACCAAGACCTGATTGGATTGAAATCTGCAGTATCGAGCATTCATCGGGGAACATCATCGACTTCCCGATGATCCAGGACCTACCCTCACTGATTTGGGTGATCAACCTCGGCTGCATCGACTTGAATCAATGGTACGCGCGCTGTGACGATGTTGATCTCCCAGACTATCTGCACTTTGATCTCGATCCCGTTCCCGGCGCCTCGTTTGAAAAAGTGGTTGAGGCTAGTTTGTTTCTGAAGAAGGCACTCGATTCGCTGAGTATTCCGAGTTATGCGAAGACCACCGGTTCGAAGGGCATTCATATCTATGTTCCCATCCAGCTCGGGCCAACGCAGAAACAGGTCTGGGGCTTTGCGAAAGAGTTTGCCCAGGCTGTCGCTTCGCAAGCGCCTCAGTTGCTGACCGCCGTCTACCAAGTTTCGAAGAGACCAAAGGGAAGAGTATTGGTCGACTATAACCAGAACGCCTGGGGTAGAACATTAGCCTCGGTTTACTCCGTCAGACCGAGGAATCGACCAACAGTCTCAACACCGGTTCAGTGGAAAGAACTCGAACGCGGAATAGTGACGGCGGACTTTAGAATCGACAACGTGCCCGCAAGAGTTCGCAAGCTTGGCGATCTTTGGAAGCCACTGCTTGCAAAGCGGGGTCGATTTCGACTTGAGGTTTATCTTTAACGTGCGCTTGAGGTCTCTCGATCGGTTCAGTAAGTATTGACGTATAACTTCAAAAGTCGGCCCGCCTACACTTGAGGTTTATGTTTAGGGTTTGTACGTCGGGGGCATGAGCGCAACCTTGAATTTAGTTAGACCCCGCTTACGACAACCTACGCGACAGCACGACGGCAAGCAGTATGAAAAGTGAGAATCCTATTGAGGTCTGGACTATTGGACATTCAACTCGGAGTAGTGAAGAGTTTGCTGCCATCCTCCTGACTCACAAGATTAAGGTGTTGGTTGATGTCCGGAGTTTTCCCGGCTCGCGAAGGTACCCGCAGTTCAACAAGACGAGTCTGGCCGAGACACTCCCCGAGATAGGAATCACGTACGCGCATTTACCTTCGCTGGGCGGCAGGCGGAAGCCTACTGTCGATTCGAAGAATACTGCATGGAAGAACGCTTCGTTTCGTGCCTATGCTGACTACATGGAGACTGGAGAATATAAGCAGGGAATTGAAGGACTACTTGAAGTCGCCGGGCGGGATCGTACGGCAATCATGTGTGCAGAAGCTGTTTGGTGGCGTTGTCACAGGAGCTTGATAGCCGATTACCTGAAAGCACAAGGACTATTGGTCACTCACATTATCGATTCGACGCACACACAACCTCATCCTTATACGTCCGCCGCTCGCATTGTTGATGGTGCCTTGTCTTACGAAGGTTTGTTGAGCGGAGCCTGAAATAAAAAATTAACTCATTCAACTCAGCCCCAAGCTTGAAAGCCAACAACACCAAAAACAATAACTCAACCCTAATAGTCTCAAAGGTGAGGAAGGCGGACCCTGTCCTCGCAAAAGGTTGAATGGCACTCACTGCCAAACTAACTCACTCAGCTCATCCTCAAGCTTGAAAGCCAACAACATCAAAAACAATTACTCAATCCCAGTAGTCTCACAGGTAAGGCGGACCCTGTTCCCGGCGCAGGTTGAAAACAACTCACCAACAACTAACCATCTCAACTCTAGCAGACTCTCAGGTTGGGAAGGCGGACCCTGTCCCCGCCTCAAGCTTGAATGGCTTTCAACCTTGGGCGGGACAGGGTCCGCCTTCCCACCTGTGAGACTACTGGGGTTGAGTTATTGCTTTGCTGTTGAGTGAGTTTCCAAGGAGCTGCGAAGACATCCATACCAGCGGTGGTTGCAGTTGAGTGCTGCAACTAGACCAATAGTTAATGTAAAACTTTACTTGCTATGCCAGACCTTCGCCTTCGTACCTTTTTTCCGCCGCTTTATTCCAGTTCGTCGCGGTATTTTTTTCGGATCACCAGTAGCCGCTTTCTTCACATCGCCACCTTCATCCTCGGCGATCTCGGCAAGCGTGCGCCGTGTGAGAATAGAAGCCGGGGCAATCTCAGTCACATCTTCTTCCGTCGTATAGTAATCACGATGTTTCATAAGCAGCCACTGGCGGTCTCTCGTGCGAACCAGTACCCAGGAGCCTTTTAGTTTTTGTCCGTCAAGTGAAAACTTCAATTCCCCTTTGCCTAGGGCAGAGGCAACATCATCGGTGTTCTCAGGTTCGTAGGTGCCGTAGTCCCAAACCATCACAGTACCCCCGCCGTATTCACCTTCTGGTATCACCCCTTCAAACTTCGCGTAGTCGACCGGATGATCCTCAACCTGCATAGCCAAACGCTTAACTGTGGGATCGAGCGAGGGACCCTTTGGAACCGCCCAGGATTTCAAGACGCCGTCGACTTCCAGTCTAAAGTCGTAGTGCAACTGCGTCGCGCGATGTTTCTGAACGACAAACATTCGGCCGGTCTTTGTCTTCTTCCTGGTCGGCCCGGGCTCGGGAGTCTTGTCGAACTTCCGTTTCTTCTTGTACTCGGTTAGCGAAGCCATAGTTAGACGAGCAAACCTTAAAGTGATTCCTTAAGTTTAGCGAAAGGATGGAGTTTCAATGATGGAGTTCTTTAAGACGCCACTTGGACAGCGGCCAGACCGGTGTCGCGCTCCTGATCATCTTCAAAGAGCTCCGCTTGAATTGGGTCGAGCCCCAGAACCTCTCTTACTCTGGCAAAGCTTCTTCGGTGAATGGGCAATGCTCCAAGGGCTTTGAGCGCGCGGCAATGCTCAGGCGTAGGGTATCCCTTGTGAGATGCCAGCCCGTATCCCGAATACAGGCTATCAAGCTCAAGCATGTGCGCGTCGCGCGTGGTCTTTGCGATTATTGAGGCGGCTGCGATGCTGGCAGAGAGGGCATCGCCTCGGATAATTCCGCGCTGAGGTACGAGGCAATTGGGAATCTTGCGCGCGTCGACGAGAACAAAATCCGGTTGAGAACTGAGTCCCTGGAGTGCTCGCTGCATTGCGAGAAGTCCGGCATGATAGATATTGATGCGATCGATCTCTTCAACTTCTGCAAATCCGGCTGACCAGCAAATGGCGTCCTGCTTGATCTGTTGCGCCAACTCATCACGTTTTTCGGGATCGAGGATCTTCTTTGAATCGTTAAGGCCGCGCAGCTTGTAGTTTTGCGGCAGGATAACAGCTCCCGCCACGACTGGCCCGGCAAGAGGTGCCATGCCCGCCTCGTCTACCCCCGCGACGAACCCATAGCCTTCGCTCCACAGTTCAATCTCAAAGCGAAGTAAGAAGTGCAGTCGTTGACCTTCAGAGCGATTGCTGCGATAGCGCCCGCGAATTCGTTTGGCGAGTTGTTGGGCGCCATGACGTGAATCGACGTCCAAAGCCTCAAGTAGTCCTTTAGGTACCGGGCGGCGGCGCTCGATAAATAATTGGGTAAGTTCAGGTATGGATTTACTCAGAAGTGCTTCTAGAGACATATTATGGAATGGTCTGCATGCCGAAATGATTTGCAACTAGCGGGAGCAAGTCTCTTGCTCATGCTCCTCGTTGTCAAGACTGCATTTGTTTTTTTCGATATTAAGGCGGTATATATTGAGCATCGATAGGACACTAGTGGAAAAAAATAAATCATCCGACATAAACTTACGCTTGCTCGGTTTGCTTCCGCTGCTCTTCTTTGTTGCACAGGGAATTCACTACTGGCGAATCAACCAACTGGGACACATGCTCTGGATGTGTAACATTGGGAACTTGCTTCTCGCAATTGGTCTCTTCCTTGAGAACCCGCTTCTCATCAGAGTCGCAATTATCTGGATGATTCCCGGCTTCGTCGTATGGTTCTTTTACGTCGTTATGGCCTGGGGAGTCTTTTTCTCATCAACGTTGGCGCACGTTGGCGGGCTCGTGGTGGGAATGATCGTGCTGAGAAAAGTGGGCATGGATCGGAAGGCCTGGGTTTATTCCTTTAGTTGGTATTTGTTTATTCAACTGCTCTCGCGTCTGTTAACACCGCCGGATCTAAACGTAAACCTTTCACATAGAATTCAATCAGGATGGGAACAAACATTCAGCGCTTACTGGCAATTCTGGCTTACACTGACTTTGGCGACCGCGGCGATTCTTTGGGCAATAGGCTCGATGCTCTGGAAAGTTTGGCCTGCGAGTTATTCGGGGCAGGAGCATTTACTGCCTTCCAAGCGGTAAGGAGAGAAGCTTCGACGCCAATGCGCTAGCCAGGAAACCCCATGCTGGCTTTCTGATTGGCTTTATCGATCAAGGATGAAACGAGATCGCACAACTCGGACGTTTGACTGGGCTTTATCAGGTAAGCTTGAGCGCCGGCACTCAGTGCCATGTTCTTATCTGCCTCGTACGCGGCAGCGGAGTAAAAAAGAATGGGAGTCACCTGATCGAATTTACGAATCCTCCGGCAAAGATCCAACCCTGAACCATCCGGCAACCATGAATCAAGTAAGTAGAGATCAAAGCGCTCTTCACTGGCTAATCTCACGCCCCCGTCTACCGTGTAGGCATTCGCCACTTCAAAGTCTCTTTGCCGAAGAACGATGGTTATCAGTTCACGGGTGTCTTCGTGATCCTCCACGTACAGGACGCGGCGCTTGTTCAGTTGCATAGCCTTTTTCTCGCTACGAGGGGAGTTCAACCTATGAAAACTCAAGCTCCTGAAAGGTAAAGCCGACCTCATGATACCTCTCAAAAATCAGTATTCCGGAATTGATTAGGAAGAGGGCCCAGGTCGGCGTAGTTCTCGAGGTCTAGTCGGGACAGACACGTCGACCGAGGCCCACCCTGCTTGTCGTATGGACGAAATGTAGCCCCATCAAATCAGCCCGTCTGTACGCTATCGAACGAAGAATTAATATGGACCAGTTGGCGCGCATACGTACAGACAAGCGCCAAGTCCTTTTGATATGTTCAAGTCGGACGAATCAAATGACCGAAAGCCCAGAAAATGCAAAGGCTATTCTCCTGATGGAGGACGACGATGAAGTTCGCGAGGCCATGACCGAATTTCTCAAACTTAGAGGATACCGTGTCATCCAGGCGACGAACGAAGCTGACTCGATTGAGGAAAGCGTCAAGTCGGAATACCAGATAGAGTTGATTCTTATAGATCAAGACCTAAACTCCGACGATGCTCTAGCTATCGGACGCAGGGTCCGGGACCATTTCAAAATGGGTCAAGAAGTTCCTGTAGTCGTCCTTCCAGCTGAGTTCAAAAAAGAGTTGGAAGGCACGGATGAGGCCGTAGGCGGGCTGGATTGCAAGAGTTATCTGGCGAATGGTCAACAGTTGGAGGGACTCTTGAATAGATTGCTTCACCGTGACGGCGAAATCTAGGACCACCGAGCACTTCATCCTGCCCAGGCTAATAGGTCTCCAACCTCGACAAGCCGTCAAACAGGGCGTACAGTAGGTTTGGATCACGAATCTGTTTTTTCGGTTCTTTGTAGAATCCATTCTCGACATTGGGGCCGGGTCCAAAGCCTTTTCCTTCTGCCGTCAGTGTTTTCACACTCGATGCGGACCAGAGGACCCCAATGTTTCAACCAAACGATCAGCACCAGTCTACCGAAAACAATCCACTCGCCAATCCTAGGAGCGAGTGACGGATTTGTGTGTGACCGTGCCCTCGGGTGTAGTCACAGTTATGCCCTCTTCAGACAGCACAATGGGCCAGTCTCATACGTTTCCACCCGGCAACTTGCTTCTCGCTTCACTAACGCGCGAGGAGTTCGACCGCTTTTCTGACCAACTGGAAGTTGTGAGTCTAAACCTCGGCGTGACTTTGTACATACCCGAAGAGCCCATAACCTACGTGTACTTTCCAACAGAAGGGATCGTCTCTCTGCTGGCAGTATTGGAAGGTGGAGAGAGTGTTGAAACAGGAGTTGTCGGCAGAGAGGGAATGGTGGGTTTTCCCGTTGTGTTTGGTGCTTACAAGACGACTAATCAGGCGCTGGTCCAGGGGAGTGGTTCGGCCCTGAGAATGAAAGCTAAGTCTTTGAACGCACTGATAAAGAACGGCGGCCCTTTGCACGACCTTATTCTTCGCTATATTTACACGATCTTCACCCAGATTTCTCAGACGGCGGCCTGCAATCGGGTCCATCCTTTGAATGAACGACTGGCCCGATGGCTATTGTTAACACACGATCGAATTAATCGGGACCAGTTTGCGCTTACCCACGAGTTCCTGGCTCGTATGCTCGGGACGCGTAGAGCAGGTGTTAGCGTGGCGGCAAGTGCCCTGCGGGAAGCAGGTCTAATCGACTATTCTCGAGGACAAGTTGAAGTGCTCGATAGAAAGGGTCTGGAAGACGCTTCGTGTGAGTGTTACGCCGTGGTGAGGGCCGAATTCGACCGTATGTTTCGGTGATTTCCACGACTTTCTGCTTTAGGCGTGCTACCCACCCTGAATAATCCCTGTAAAAAGAGACGATCCGGCTTGCGTATGTTCAAGGCTGTACATTGATGCGGGACGAAGGAATCATTTATACTAACGACAATTGAATACCCCTTTCCTCCTGTGGGTATAGTTGGCGCGGCGGATGGCAAAACTCGCCGCGCTTTTTTTGGTTCCCAATCCTCCTTTTGTTGTTGCTGTCCCAGAACGTTTGCCAGATTGCGCGACAGCTGATCGAAGCTTAGACTCTAGCGTTCATTGTTTTCTGTTGCGCTTGTCTTCCAAGTACCCTGGGTTGCCGGATGAAACTGAGTCCTCTCCGTTTAGGCGCCTTAATCGCCTTCATTGCAATCGTTTACTTTGTTGCTGCCGAACTGGGGCTTTCCCTGGCCTCAGCCCACACTAATGTCACGCCAGTCTGGCCTCCAACCGGGATCGCCATTGCCTCGCTTCTGATCTTCGGTTGGCGGGTGTGGCCGGCAATTTTCATCGGTGCTTTGGCGGCTAATCTAGGCACTCACGTCCCAATACCAACCGCATTTGGGATCGCCTTCGGAAACACTTTGGAAGGACTGTTCTCGATCTTCCTATTAAACAGAAGTGGCCGGTGGCATCAGTCGCTTAAGTCGGTAGCCGATGTTTTGTGGTTTGTTCTGTGTGCTGCGGTGCTGGCGCCGATGGTTAGCGCAACCATTGGTGATCTAAGCCTCTGTTTGGGAGGCGCCGCACAATGGAATAAATTCGCAGATCTTTGGATCACCTGGTGGCTGGGAGACGGCTTCGGTGCTTTGATCCTTGCTCCGTTTCTTCTTGCATGGAGCTCGGGAGAAAAAATAAGTCGTAGGTTTGTCCCCGAAATGTCCGCGCTTTTGCTGATGCTCTTCGCGGTAGCGATGATTATCTTCGGCGGTTGGTTCCCAGGGCCGGTAAAAACATACCCACTGGAGTATTTGTGTCTTCCATTTCTGCTTTGGGCGGCTTTGAGATTCGAACAGCGCGTCATTACCAGCGGCATAGTACTTCTCGCAGGCGTTGCCGTATGGGGAGCGACAAAAGGTTACGGACCTTTCATCCAAAAGAATCCTAACGTTTCTTTGTTACTACTGCTCGCCTTTATTGGTGCAAGCACGTTGATGACTCTTCTGGTGTTTGCAGTGATCAACGAACGAAAAGGAGTGGAGGGAGAAAAGAACAAACTGGCGACTGAACTGGGTGTGCATCGACGTCGGGTTGAGGACATTGTTGCCCATGTTCCCGGCGTTGTTTGGGAGGCGTGGGGTGATCCTAACGCAGTTACTCAGCGGATCGGTTTTGTGAGTAACTACGTCGAGAAGATGCTTGGCTATAGCGAGGAGGATTGGTTGTCGACGCCCAACCTCTGGCTGTCTATCGTTCATCCAGACGACAAGGAACTGGCCGCACAAGAAGCGGCAGACAAGTTTGCTTCAGGAGCGGGAGGCACTAGCCGGTTTCGTTTGCTGCACAAGGATGGACATTATATTTGGGTAGAGGCTAAATCAATCGTTGTTTGTGATGAGAATGGGCAGCCCGTTGGGATGCGAGGATTGACGATGGATATCACGGCGGCTGTTCATGCTGAAAATGAGCGGGCGCAATTACTACAGCGCGAAAGTGAAGCGCGAGCTCAAGCCGAAGAAGCTAGCCGTTTGAAAGACGAATTTCTCGCGACCGTTTCTCATGAACTTCGTACGCCGTTAAATGCTGTCGTGGGTTGGTCGCGCTTGCTGCGCAGCGGGCAACTTGATCAAGACGGGCTGACTCACGCGCTGGAAGTGATAGAGCGAAATGCTGGGGCGCAAAGGCAGATTATCGAAGACCTTTTGGATGTCTCCCGAATTATCGCCGGAAAATTGAACGTTAACTCGCGACCGGTAGATCTGCTGTTAGTAATCCACGCGGCGATTGACGTCGTTCGTCCCGCTGCCGAAGCTAAAGAGCTTCGCCTGCGAACGCACATTAATGCGCCCGGGCTAATGGTTAAAGGCGATGTGGATCGCTTGCAACAGGTAGCCTGGAACCTTCTCGCTAACGCCGTGAAATTTACTCCACAGGGCGGAGAGATAGACATCTTTCTGGGTAAAAGCAATGCGCTGGCGGAGATCAGGATCGAAGATAGTGGTCCGGGAATTCCGGCTGATTTCTTGCCGCGAATCTTTGACCGTTTTACTCAGGCAGACGGATCGAGCACGCGAAAACATGGTGGACTGGGACTCGGCCTGGCAATAGTCCGGCATCTCGTCGAACTACACGGCGGAACAGTAACTGCGGGAAATCGTGATGAGCAGGGCGGTGCCGTGATAACTATTAATTTGCCGGCAGCTGAAGCCTTACCGGCCGAATTAGTAACCAGTTTGGCGCCGCGGCAATCGCAAGCTAGCGGTTAGGAAATAGCTCGGTAGGTTGGCTCTTCTCCGTAAACCTGCGCAACACGGGAGCGTTCTTTTGTGCAGACTTTTCTTCGGGTACGACGGTACCACCTGGATTGAAGATATAACTATCGCGCGCTTTCACCGCAAGATTAGGCTGGTTGGCCCGGACTCGAATCTGTCGTCGTTGGCCCGCCTGTGCAGAGCGCTTGGGATAGTAGCCTATGCTGTATTGTCGTCGCAGTTCTTCAGCAACGTTGGCGAAGGCCTGGGTTAGGTTCTGCATACTATCCGCCTGGTATCCCCTGCCGCCGGTGTTCTGGGCCAAATCACGCAGATAGCGATTTGCGATATCGTAATCGCTTCGAGATGTTCCGGGAGCCGTCGGCCCTCCACGACCACCTCGGCGACCACCTCTACCACCTCCAAAAATCCCACCCAGGAT
>WNFR01012551.1_pt1 | contig 16020 bp, 22 predicted proteins | sample 5400221 | NCBI WGS metagenome assembly WNFR01 (sample SAMN13153357, study PRJNA577476) | soil metagenome | isolation source: 40 cm soil under Madrone tree | place: USA:California | collected 2016-06-14 | reverse complement strand
TTGTCTGGCCGTCTAGAGTCCTGGAAATCGGAGGGGAAGAGTGTTGTGCTGCTCGCGATTCGTCAAGGTGATGTGGTTGAAGAATCGGCGACGAGCTCTTTCACAATCGTTTTTTCGTTTGCAATTGCCGACCCTCTTCGGCAGGACACCAAGACGGTAATCTCTCACCTGCAATCTCAAAAGCTGGCAACTTGGATGATCACTGGTGACAATGAAACGACTGCAAAGGCCGTGGCGAAGCAGATCGGCATACCCGAATGTAATGTGATAGCAGGAGTGTTACCTCATGAAAAGGTGAAAGAATTTCACAGTACTTCGTCCGAGCCTGCCAGCTGATTTTGACAATCGACAGGCAGACAAAGTTCGGTGGCTTCAAGAGAATGCTCCGAAGACGCAACGATCGAATCTGAGAGGGTTGTTTGGGAGAAGATTGAATAATCGTTGCATGGTCGCCATGGTTGGAGATGGCATCAACGATGCCCCAGTACGTGTCAAAGTATTCAGTACCACTCTTGACGAAACTGGGTGCGTAGGCTCTGGCCGCGGCGGACGTCTCCATTGCTGTTGGATCGGGTAGTGATGTGGCACTTTCGAGTGCCTCGTTCATCCTTGTTTTGCCGAACCTTAGAGGCGTACTGACTCTTGTGGATCTATCCACCACCGTGTTTCGGCGAGTCAAATTCAATTTCGTAAGTGTAGTAGCTTGGGGTCGCGGCACGGCTGACTGTGGCCTTTCTTCCCTACTAGTTGTGGGCGTTGGTGTATAATATAGTCGCGATCCCAATTGCGGCAGGTGTCTTGTACCCTATTAGGAATACCCGGCTCAGTCCTGTGTGGGCTTCACTTGTCATGGCTTTATCGTACGTGGTTTCTACGGACACCTATGGTTCTTACTTACGTCGATACACGTCTCAGTTCGGTTTCGGTTGTTTGCAGCTCTCTCATGTTGAGATTATACAATGCACCGAAAGAGAGGGTGGTGGCTAGCTAGGTATGCACAGCTAATAATTACTGTACATGAGGATAGGGTAGAAGTTCTCGTCGATATAGAGAGCTAACATGTGTAACTGTGCATGGCTTATGCGAATTTTCTATGGCTTGGGTGGTCCTTGCGAGTCCTTCTTGGCACGGTAGAAATCTGAGAACGATAGTCGTATACTCAAAAATCGGCAGTCGAGGTCGACATGGGCCTGCAATGCATGAAGGATAACTTGAACTTTTTCTGAGAAGGAGGTACCGTATTCCTTGCATTGTCTCAGGCCGTTCAGTAGAGCGTCAGATTTCTGTGGAGTCGAGCGCTTATTGGCAGTATAGATTCCCTGCCAACAAAGATTAGTTCTAATCTCATAACCCACACTGTGAGCTTACACGTTCTTGATCTAGTTCCCCGTCTCTCCGAGCAGACTCGGAGATGCAGAGATTGTAGAAATGTTCCTGTCCCGCGAAGTCAATACCCTTTCTATGACGCGCATAGGCTCACTCCTCACAGTCGCATCGTTGAATCCCAGAATCAGCGAAAAAGCCTCCCTAACCTGGTTGAGTAGGCTTTCCTATGAACAGTGCAAGTCAGTATCTGCTTAGAAACAAGAAGGAGGACCGACCTCTCTGCCAGCTTTAGGCCCAAAAAGTAATATTTTCTTTACCATGCGATCTAAATAGGCACGATGTGCGCCGATCAGTGCATCTAAGTCACCCTCTTTCTTGCTGATGAAGTCCATGAGCGCCTTCCACGAGCACTCAACCACTTCCAATTGACAGTAAGCCTCCATCTGCCGTATAAAATGAATCATTTCCGCTGTAATCAGGCGGACTTTGTGCCACTCTGGTTCCAGCTCTGGTTCCAGCTGTCAATCATCGTGCAACTACAGCCTTGTCAGAACCCACCCGGGATTCGTACAAAAGCCTTAGTAGAACCAGCAGTTCTTACCCACGTCCTCGTCATAGTGCTCTCGATCCGCTTCATCTTCCAGAGGTGATTGAAAAGCTTTAGGTACTTGACCATTGAATCTGGGTCAAGAACGGTATCCAAAGGGGCATCCACTTTATATTCCAGAGTGAACACATCCCAGCCGATTTCACCTTGGCTATATTCGAGCATCCGCGCGTCAAGGCGTCGGAGGACGTCGGGTGGATCCTTCTGGGCATTAGACGAACGGATAGCTGTTTCCAAAGTGGCCGTTAGATTATGCCGGAACAGCGAATTCGCCGGTTTCGATAAGCTTGGTCTGTGCGTCCGAAATTTGAGTAGCACCTCGAGTATGATGTCGAACCATCTTACCCAATCGTCTCCATGAGCTGATCTGCAAAGTCACCATGGCCCAGTAGAAGGTAGTTTTTTAAAGCTCGGAGATGGTCCAATAACCGAAATTTGTCAAAGAATATGTCGAACAATCGCTGGCTGGCTATTCGATAGGCGGCGTCTATCGAGCGTTCCAGCCCGAAAATATCACTGTATTGCAAGGCTTCTTACGGTTAGACAAGAGTAAAAGTACTCATATCTGGGACTTACTGCCATGAGTAATGCTCATTTTTTCGCGAGTAGCGATCCAGTCTGTGTCGTGGCAACTGTATCGAATAAAATTGAGACTCTTCCCTGTGGAGAAGATCTGTGAATACGGAAATTATTTCATGCAATCTAGGTATCACTTTACATAGCTTACTTTATTTCCGAATCCTTCGCCAACGAATGCAGGTAGCATCTCTTGCCGAAATTTGTACTTTCCCTGCCACAGTCGAAGTCCACTTTCGCGTTCTCCCGTTAAATCATCTTGGTCTACTTGAAAGCCGCCGAAGCCGCCATCACTCGCCATAATCCCCGCCCCAACAGCAAGGGTCGTAGGATATACATATTGTAGATGGGCAAGCTCTGGGTCTACAGTGACGAAGAACTCCAAGTAAGGGTCGTACAACTCCCCCGAAAAAAGCCACTTCTGTAGGGTCTCAAAGAAGGGTTTTGACACCTAATGAGGGGCTACACTGAGTCGGTGCAGAAGAAAATCCCAGCACAAGTACCTCTTCAAGAAGCTGGTCCGTAAAGTTGCGCACAAATGGGTCGCCGTTCTCCGTGTAACTGTGAATGATGTTGACAAGAGCGCCACCGTGGGTGTCTTCATGGAGTTAGTAGAGCTATCCAGTGGAAGTGACATATCTTATTACCTTTGGCGGCCTCTACGCAAACACTCATCATGCGCATGCGCAGGTTCCACTCATTAACCCATACATCCAAACGTCTCAGAGTCAGGCCGCTCTCCTCTGCTCGAACGTCTGGTTCCGGTCGTGTGACAGCAGTCGGGGAGTGGATATCCTGATCTTCGGAGTTGGAGGCAATATTCAACTGCGACTCCAAGACGGCTATTAGGCGATAGTACTGTGTCAGTTGGGATTGAAGGTGATGACAAAGACTCTGTTCGATCATGCCAATCCCAGACCTCGCCTCACGTTCTCGAATGAAACGATCTACACGGATGTACAGATGTCCAACCTCGGACAACTTGTGTATTAGCTGTTTGGTTGGAGTTGATATGTATCCCTAGAAGAACGGTGAAAAGCCAAGCCAATCCCAGACAATCGGGCGCACATAGTCTTCTGAGAAAAGAAGGCTCGTCTCTGACCCATTATCTTTTGATGTCGCAAACCGCACATGCTTTCCCGATATCCCTTGAAGGAGGTATAACGCATCTCTGAGGAGGGCGATTTCTGGGATGTGTGGGTATCCTATTCCTCGATAATGAGCAGGCACCAAACCGATTGCAATGTGTCTTACCAGAACGTGCGCGAATTTCTCTCAGAAGCTCTGCCTTAGATCGGCCTGTTTTTAACCGCGGTAATGATTTGGCATCTATCGGTGAGCCTGCCGGTGTATGTTTAGAAGTGATGGGAGGCGATGGTTCAAGGGTCGGAAGGAAAGGAGGAACGTGGAGTGGTGTTCGAGCGGAGGACGCCAAAGTATGAAGAAAGAGGACAGAGTCATATTTTCTGGACAGCACGGGCTGTGTGCATGTTCAGTAGTAATTTGCGCGCTCGCTGGGTGGAAGGCACCTGTTCCAGTAATCTAGATAACAAGTTTGTGAATTGTACTGAAGAGACACCGTCGGGTCGATTCTGGGCAACTGATGCAGGGGCACGAATTAAGCGAAGCACAGGAATAAGAAAGTCTATGTGCGTACGGCGACGCTTAACGAGATCTGCGAGATGGCCGATGTCCCTTTCGCGACTTTGCCCTATGTGGCTGGAGATTGCAGGAGTCAATCGACATGCAAGACCTCCATAATGCGTTATTTTACCTAGACAGAAGGTCTTTACAGTGTGCAAGAAGGTCGTTGAAAATTACATGGTCGCTCCTAGACTGGGGGACAATAGAGCGAATGAGAGATTCGAGTGAAGAAGTTCCAGACGAGGCAGACATTTGAGCGCCGTTGCCGGAACGCGTCGCGCTTACTTGGAAGGGGACACTCTCTCTTGGTGGCGGTTCCCACTGGCAGTCAAACGCCGCACCATTCCTTACCCACTCACCACTCACCACCCTTTCACTACTCCTCTCGTACTTCCTGGCACTCTTTTATTACTTACGATTATTACGACTTGATACGACAACATGGAGCGATCCGATTCTTCAGCCTCTTCCTCGTCCGCACGTCCGGGTCGCCCTAATTCATCCATAGGCGGCTTTGCTTATCAGGCTCGTCTCCTCGAGCGCGGTTCTACAAACACCGGATCTCTTTCGAGGTCTGGCTCAATCTCCACCGTCAATTCTCTCACCACTGGTAGTAGCACTTCTACAACGTCAAGCACGACACGACGATGGACACCTGCCCATCGCGTCGGCGGTAGTCTCGATGCTATTCGCGGCAAATGGGAGGAACGTGTCCGGGCTGCGGAGGCCGTTACTGATGAAAAGGACTTACCTAGCGTCCCAAAGGAATCTCCAGGCTCAAGGTCTCCACACCCATTATCTCGTTCATCAGGCTCCATAGAAGTTTCGCCTCTTTTATCATCACGAACGCAGGTCCTTGGTGATGCTCAGCGGACTCCTTATCCCAAACCTCGTACAACACCTGCCCCGATAGTCGCCTCGCCGTTGTCACCGAATTCAACCGGTATTACCGTGATCAACCCAGACCCTGTGTCTCCGTCTTCTGATGCCAGCTCACTTACCGACGTACCACACCGGATTCGCCTTCCATCTTCCACTCGGCAAACTTCAATTCCTGCTACCATTCTGCCGGCAGCGTCCGGTGACAGTAACAAAGACTCACCTTCTTTGACTGTTGCACGCTCACGTGCTCGTACTGTGGATGATGTCCCTTCGAAAGCGGCCACAAGATCATCCGCATCTTTTGATGTATTTTCAACCCCGTTGAAGGACGAGTCACCTTCTTGGCGCATCAGTCCTTCCCGAAAGGACTTATCTACCTCAGGTCGCATCCGCCCTACCTCTGTGTACGAAGATCTCCTGACCAATATCGATCACCCTGAGATGGAACCATCCTCTCCGTCACCCCGTGTGATATCAAGTTCTCGCTCTCGCTCTCGGGATATTCCTTTCAGCTTTGTCGGCAATACCTCGTCGAGAGCTGAGGCATTCCAAGACTCCCTTCCCGAAGAATTCCAGTCTAGTACGATACCACCACCAGCCATGCGCCCTACTCCGTACAAGAGCCCGTACAAGAGCCCATATATGACCAGCAAGAAGGCATCGACTTACGGCGAAAACCTCATCGTCGGGCGGAAGCTGGGACGACACCTCCCTAGGATTGCCAGCGGGGACGCAGATGATGACTGGGTGGCGGATGATGATGCACAATTGCAACGCGAGGAGAAGGCGGGGAGCGAGAGGCAAAGATGGAGAGAACAACGTCTCGAGAGAAGAGCAGCTATCAAGCAACGCGAACCTCGGGAAGCTGTTGCTACTGGTCCGACAACCCCAGATGGCGTTGCTGGTATTCCTGGGCGACTTAAACTATCCCGCGACAAAGTTCTTACCTCTCCCACTTCGTCCCCTCTCTCCACGCCACGAAGTACGCGAGGTCTCTGGGCAGATACTCAACGCCACCTTATGCAAGCTTATGAGTACCTTTGTCACGTCGGTGAGGCACAACAGTGGATCGAAGGTTGTCTTGGAGAAGAGCTTGGGTTCGGAGTCGTAGACATGGAAGAATCGTTACGGAACGGCGTTGTGCTCGCCAAACTCGTCAGGGTATTTCAGGGTGAAGCTGTCGTTCGTAGAATTTACGAAGCCCCCAAACTCGATTTTCGGCATTCAGACAATATCAACTACTTCTTCAACTTTGTAAGGCACGTTGGTCTCCCTGAGGTCCGTGGTAATATTCTCTTGGCCCATTAAAGTACTAACAGCTTGGAAAAGAGCTTTATCTTCGAACTCACAGATCTTTACGAGAAGAAAAACCTCCCTAAAGTCATTTACTGCATCCATGCACTAAGGTACCAGATGGTCTCCATATCACAAGTCGTACTAGCTGATTCTCGCGTACTTATAGCCACCTCCTTGCTCGTCGCGGCCTGGCTGAACGGATTGGCAACTTGATTGGCCGTCTGCAATTCTCGGATGATCAACTTCAAAAGACACAGAAAGGCCTCAAGGACGCTGGTGTGCCCATGCCGAACTTTGGAAACGTTGGCAGAGAACTTGCCTTGGAGATTAATGAGGAGCCAGAAGAGACCGAGGAAGAAAGTCAGCTCATCTTACCTACTATGTTCGCATTGGTGACTCATGTATTCTCAGTACGCGATCGCCTTCTGTTGGAGAATGAGTCCTCTATCATATCAGTTCAGACACTCGCTCGTGGGTTTCTTGCAAGAAAGGCCCAGGCAACGCAAGCGGCCCACCTTCAGCTAGCTCAAAGATATATTGTCCGCGCCCAGGCGCAATGCAGGGGAGTCCTTGTTCGACGTGCCGTTTCCTATTATCGGGAACAGCAAACTCGTCTACTACCGTGGGTTGTTTCACTGCAGGCTGCATGTCGCGCCTGTCTTCTGCGACGGCGATGGCATGCGTGGACCAGACGAATCAAAGGCCGCTCTCGGGAAGTTGTCAAGATTCAAGCGCAAATTAGGGGATTTCTAGTTCGCCGGCGCCTTGCCATGCTACGCTCAGCTTTTCAGCGCAGTGTCGTTTCGATCACGAAGATGCAGGCACAGACTCGCGCGCGCATCGTTCTACGAAAGCGGAATCAACTAATGAAAGTGTTCTCCACCGAGAAGGTATTTGGCTCTGTTGTCAAACTCCAAGCAGCAGCTCGAGGCGCCATACGAAGGGCGGCCATAGCCAGGCAACTCAATGCATTGGACCGTCTGGACGGATCCATCATTTCACTCCAAGCACAGGCAGCTGGCGTGTTGGTGCGAAGGCGAATAGGCACTCAGCTTGCAAAATTGGAGAATATCACGGACATCGTGGTCCGTATTCAGGCGGCCGTTCGGACATACTTGGCGCGCAAGCGGCTCCTAGTCCTTATCCGGGGATTGCGGAAAGCAACTCCAATCATCGTCCAACTTCAAGCACGCGCACGAGCCAATCTAGCGCAAGCTCTTCAAGCGCTATTTAGAGGGGTCATACAGCGCAAAAGGTTCCGCGAGAAGATGCGATATTACCGCGAGAACCTAGACAAAGTCGTCAAGATTCAGTCCTTGTTCCGGGCGAAAGAGACGCGAGAGCAGTATCGCCAACTCACCATGGGAACAAATGTCTCCGTGGGGACCATCAAGAATTTCGTCCACCTTCTAGACGACTCCGAGGCTGACTTCCAGGAGGAATTGGACCTTGAACGTATGCGAAAACGGGTCGTAGAGAGAATTCGTGAGAATCAGGCCCTTGAGAACGATGTCAACGATCTGGATGTTAAAATCGCACTCGTCGTACATAATGTCAAGACATTTGAAGAGCTTGTCAAGGTGCGACGCAAATACGGCGCTGATACCGCAGCGGCACATGCATCAAGAGCGTCCGTGCTCGCTGCTCACGGAGATCCTTTTGCAGGACCAAGTACTCTGGACCATACTGCGAAGCGAAAGCTAGAGCTCTACCAGCAGCTATTTTATCTCCTACAGTCTCGTGGCGAATACCTTGCTAGACTGTTCTCGGAGATGTCAGGGGATAACGTACCTGAGAAGGACCGCCGCCTTCTCGAGAGGGTCGTCCTTACACTCTTCGGGTATGGGCAAGACCGCAGGGAAGACTATCTACTCCTCAAATTGTTCCAGGTGCGATATCTACTTTAACATTTGATTTACGAATATTAATATGATGTCCAGTTCTCAATAGTGGAAGAAGTGAAGTGCGCGAAAACACTCACCGACATGATTCACGGACATCCGGTTTATATCAGTATTGCACTTCACTACATTCGACCCAAGCAGACCGTACATCTTCGCGACACATTGCAACCGTTGATACGGGATGTCGTTTCGACTGAAGATCTGGATCTGGAAGTTGACCCCAAACAGGTGAGTGCATCCTAGGCTCTGCCCTGTGTATTTATGAATTAACCAGATCCCTTCTACTAGATATACCGCGCTCGAGTCGACCTTGAGGAGATGCGCACCGGAAAGGCAACCTCAATGTCAAAGGACATTTCCTTCACGCATGCTCTCAACGACCCGATCACACGGCCCGAATACATTCGGCGTAAGTAGAATTGATATACGAAAAATGGTCATATGATATATATGGCTTCTAGACCTTCAAGTGCTGAGATGGTGGACGGAAGCTTTCATCATGGCTGTTATGCAATCGACAAAGAAGATGCCCTACGGACTAAGGTACCTGGCCCGTGAGACGCTTGTGGCAATTAGGGTGAGTTGCTCACGTTTTACCCATCCACTCTCATCCTTAACAACACGTTTGATTAGAATAAATTTCCTGACGCCCCTGACGAAGCGTGTGCTGTCTGCATCGGTCGCCTCATCTTCTATCGTTATATCAATCCAGCGATTATGTAGGCACCCGTCCTTCCTGATTTTTGATTTTTTTTTCAACTTGCCAAATTTCTCCGAAATTCCAGTACTCCCGAAACTTTCGACATCGTCTCCAGTACCGTCGATGTCAGCTCCCGCAAAAATCTTGCCCAGATTTCCAAAGTGTTGGCACAGGTAACGAGTGGTTCTGAATTTGGGGATGAGATGCCGAGCTACATTCCTATAAACGAATACGTGACAAAGGCCATTTCACAATTCGCAGCCTGGCTTCTTGAAGGTAGATGTTTTTCTGGGCACACCACATTATGCATCTCAACAGACTTTCAGTTGCCGATGTCCCCGACGCGGAAACTCAATACCATGCCCATGAATTTTTAGACGTCACTGTACAACCAAAACCAATCTACATCTCGCCCAACGAAGTCTACGCCATACACGGTTTGCTTGCACAACACGTTGACCGCCTGGTGCGTTATGTTTCGCAGGACATACTCGTAATTTCTGATTCAGCCCCTTCTCAGGGAGCGAGCCGTGATGATCCTTTGCGCATTATTCTCCAAGAGCTCGACGGTGTACCTCAACTCGGTAATGAAGAACTTAAAGACGCTAGGGATCGGGCAATTACTCTGGACTTGACAAACCGTTTTGCCGACGTTCGAGGCGAGGGATATCATTCATGGGCTGAGCGGGAAACTAACCAGCCATCCAGATCCCCGCGCCGAAGAGAAGACGCTCTTGGTGCAAGCTAAGCGCACTGTGCTCGCCATTCTTCGTGTTCAACCTGGGAGAGATTTAGTGGAGTCCCTTATGCAAGCTGTTTCGGATGAACACGAAACGATGTGGGAAGACATTCTTGAGTCTGAGATGGAGAGTGACAATCGCCTCCGCCATCCAAGACGCGCGCCATCTGCGGCTGCACAAGAATCCGCGTATCGTCTGGAGGATATCCGATCGCGAGTCGATGACCCTTCTCTGTGGGACAGGTGCTGACCTCCGACTAGGTTGTCTTTTCGTGAAGTGAAAGCACACGCGATCTTCTTCCTTCTTGAACTGGAAAAGAAAGGGAAAATTACGCGCAGTGATGGATATCAAGGCATCTTAAACGCCATTGCTAACGACGTCCGCAGCAAACATCGTATGCGCCTCCAGCGTCAGCAAGAGATAGGAAATATGACAGAAGCGTTGCAACACCTCAACGAGCGCAAAAAATACTTTGAGGAACAGATCAATAGCTATAATAGCTACGTCGAAGTGGCCATGGCAACCATGCAACGAGGGAAATCGTACGCAACCGTCTCGTGCCTGCTTTTGTGATTTGCGCTGACAAACACCTAGGAAGAAGCGAATCATCATGCCTTTCACTAAGCAGTACTTCCATCTCCGGGACCTTCAGAAATCAGGAAAGACCCCCCAGTTCGGCTCGTTCAAGTACAGCGCACAAGGCCTATACGAGAGAGGCATACTCTTGTCCATCGACCAATTTTCCCCAAGGCAATTCGACAAGATCGACCTCGTTATCTCTTCAAACCAGCATGGAGTGTTCACTGTTGAGATGTTCAACAACACTCTGGGAATCACAAATCGCATGGCAGCGGCTGATGTCCGTCTGGAAGACCTTTTGCAGGCTCAATACCAAGACAGAGCATCACTGTCCTTATTTAATGGCCTCGCTAAATTTAATCTCAATTTGCTACTGTATCAGATCAACAAGAAGTGGGTTTCCTATCCCTTTACTCTGCGCATGTCTGACCACATTTCCGTTCCAGATTTTATGTATGAATAGCCCGATATCGTGTACCGTTCACTCGTTTATAATAAATATCACGCACTCTCAGATATATATTTTCATCGAACGATTAGCTGTGCAGCTGTGCTTGTGTTCTCTCATGCCACACAAACCTCCTGATACGGGGGGGCTAGAAGCGAGCTTAGATCACCGAACAAGACCGTCATAAGTCAATAGACACATTCCAAGGCGACTCGACCCAAAGATGCATCAATGGTTGCGTGTTATGGGGAGACTTCTGGGCGGAATGGCGGAATGGGAGATATCGGGCGGTAATGAACGGAGAGACGTATGCCCCTATTACAAATCCACGGGCCGGCTTGGCCAGACTAGACTTGGCCTGATCACAACAGGAATAATTTTGCCAGTGTCGCCTGGACGTACAGGCACTGCTACACTTGACACGCGCATCCTGTTACGTCCACAATGCATGATGGATGCATGATGGGGAGAATACAGAATCTTTCATGGGAATCTCAGAGCGACACCATCGAGGAATATCTCCAAACATAGCCTTCCCCGTTGACATCGTCGCGGTCATGGTCATGCGACTCGTGGCACTAGAAACGAGCCCGAGAACGCGGATGGTGCCTGAGAGTCGGGCCCCGTACATGACATTGCGGCCTTGCTCCCCCGAACGAATAAGAAAGGTCCATACATGACTTGTCCCGCTCTGAGATCACATAAATGACCGTGGAGAACACCCAGATGCAATACGATTAATTCAGACATCCAAACATTCCATGCAGTGGACACGCATGGAACACAACACGTGAAGCGCTGAATTAATTACAGTTCGCGGAGCACACGTGCATAGAAGACTTAGGTGTGCCATATGTCTGGCTTTATGTGTCAAGTCAATATCAATGGAAGCCAACACCAACAACATATCGTGTGACGACTCGAGATCTTCGATATTTACGATCGTAAATGTAAATATCCCCTTATCGTCTTATACAAAGGCACCGCCCCGCCGCTCGTCAATATATCCTTGAACCGCATCATTGACAACAAATAACTGTAATCATACTCAGCAATACAGTACGTTTCATAAGAGCAGATGTGACGCCGATGGCGACGAATGCCAATGCCGACAGAGCTGACATGCTGATACGTTGCCCCTGCTTCGTTCTCGTCCTTGCACTCGTTCTTCCCAAGCCAGCCCTTGTGTGAAGAGAGCGACACGTCTGTCTCATTTTACGAACGACAAGTGGTCATAATAGAGAAATTCAGGGCCAGTTTACGGCACTGTAAAGCCTAATAGTGATGGTCCTAGTAAGTACTGTACACGCATGTTATGTAGAGGAGTTGCAGTACTGTAGATTATGTACAAATCGCCGGACACCGGTTCTACCGTAAGCACTTCAAACCACTTTCTTTTGAATCTCCTTGATCAGGTCTGCCACCCGATTGGCAATTCTGGCTGTGCTCAACAGACCGGTGGTAATGGCAGGCTTCAACCACCCCTCTGGTAGACGTTCCTCCCCGAACCATTCTTCGATAAATTTCTTCGAAATTCGTCCTTCATGATCGCCAAGTGTTTGTACAGCGAGCGCGACTTCTCCACGAGAGATCGCATCGTGGATCGTGCTCAAGGGCTTATACAGCGTTTGATTGCGGGTTGCGCGCACCCGTACGAGGTCTTCGAATGTGATATAATCGCGGTTCTTAGACGAGTCGAGTAAATGTTGAAGGAGTCTTTTGTCCACCGCAACAGGTGCATATCGGCCGTCTGGGAGAGCATTGGCTCGAGTCAATGACGCGTCGTGTTCGATGTAATCGTGGAGGGCGAGATCTCCAAGATCAATCGTGAAATGTCGACCACATGTGAAAGTCCCAACAACGCTCAGCAAGGTGGCTAAGGGCAGGGAGATGCGGTAGTGCTGCCGGATGACACTTATAAGTTGGTAGGCGGTGATACCGCGCCCATCATGGGGTCTGTAAGTATAAACGTCAATCCAAGGGTTCGTTGAGCGGATACCGATAAGCGCACGCACAAGATGGAATGATTAGCGAGCGCATTGAGAGCAGGACAGGGTGAACGACTATCTCCGGCAGAAGGTGGAACGAAGCTGTGTTTTGAGGTGGACATGGAGGAAAGATGGATGTGGCGGCGAGGTGAGGGAAGAGGGATCGACAGGTGCAGGTCTTTAAGCCATTCACGGGCGGTGTTTCGGAGTCAGACATCTGTCGGAAAGGGCTAAGACCAGGTCCCGGCATGTGGTAAATCAAAATCGTCACAGTGGAGTGGCGATTTCAAAGGCAAATGATGGCGTGGCCCAGATACACCGGGTGCATGGAACCGCCGACAGTCTCAGCCACCTCAAGCCCGATACAACAAATCATCGACTTGGCTGTGGGGCGCAAACATTGGCGTAAACATTCCTGTACGTTCTGCTTTGGAAATTGTTATGCTCCTTTTGTTAGTTTAGTTGGGCGTTGTTAAAAAAAATACACCGCATCGCTCGTGATCATCTGACTTTGCGCGTGAGAAAAAAGGCGGGGTCTGTTCCGCCGCCGTTCCGTACGCTCCGATCCTATTCCGGGTTCTCTTCTCGATGTCTCCCCCACATCCTCTTGCCACTGTGCCCCCTCCTCTTCCTCCTGGATGGACAGAACATGTTGGTGAGATGCCTACAAAAAAATACATCTATGCGGTGCTGACCACCCTAATCAGGCCCTGCCGGTCAAATATACTTTTTCAACACCTCTACCAGAGACTCCACTTACGTGCGACCCTTACCTGCACTCCCCGTCGCTGCGCCCAAGGAAAAGGCGAAACGCAAGACGCCCATTCCAGGAACGGACTGGCTCCGTGTGACATCTAATCAGGGGAATGTGTTCTACACCAACAAAGCTAAGAAAGAAAGCGTGTGGACCGTTCCCGACGAGATCAGGGATGCAGTCGAGCTTCTCAATAGAAAGGAAGAGGAGGACAACATCCAAGCGGAAAAAGAGTCCCAAGAAAAGGCGCAGGGGGATGCAGCGGCCGAGCAGGAGCGCGAAATTGAGAGGATCAGAATGGAGGTGCAAGACGTCGTGAAGAGGAAGGCAGAGGATCCCTCTCCATTGGACGAATCCATCATCTCCAAGAGGCCGCGTGTGCAAGAACAGGCAGAAGACGAGCCTGTTGAAGAAGAAGGAACGGAAGATGAGGAGGAGGAGGATTGGCAGAAAGAAGCTGCTACACAGCTGGCCAAGGAGGCCGAAGAAGAGCAAAAGAGACAGCAGGAAGAAGCTGAGGCAGCCGAGGCAGCACAAAAAGCTAAGCAACGCACTCTTCAAACCCCTATACCGGATCGTGTCGACCTTTCCATTGAGGAAGGCAAGGCGCTATTCAAGGTATGTTTGGAACGTGGCTCGTTCTACCCATTCACGCATCCTATTTGCAGACCCTACTCCGCGAAAAGGACATCAACCCGTTACATCCGTGGGATACGGCACTTCCATTATTCATCTCTGATCCACGTTATGTACTCCTTCCCTCCGTCTCCGCACGTCGCGAGGCTTTTGATGAATACTGTCGAGAGCGTTCTCGCGAACTTCGGGCCTCGCGGGTCAAGAAAGAAAAAGAGGATCCCAAGGAAGAGTTTGACCAACTTCTCCTCACGGAAGTGAAGAGTACGCGTACAAGCTGGTCTGATTTCCGGCGACAGTGGAAGAAGGACAGGCGATTTTATGGTTGGGGAAGGGATGACCGGGAGAGGGAGAAACGGTTTCGAGAATTTCTCAAGGAGCTCGGAGAAAGTACGTGCTTTACCTTTGCTGTTTGTCTTCGTGACCTAAAATCTTTTCTTAGGAAAGCGCGCACTCGTGCAGAAAGCGGAGGCGGACTTCTTCGCACTTCTCAGAGAGAGTGGTGTCGCTCAACAAGGCGCCGCTTGGAAAGAGGCAAGCAGGCTCTCCGTTTTCCCAACTATTGATTGTTCCAACTTTTATCCTCAGGCCAAGAAAGCAATATCTCTCGACCCCCGTTACGATGCCGTCGGATCGTCTTCTCTGCGTGAAGAGTTATTTAATACTTTTTCAAGCTTGCAGGCCAACCGAACGGTCGCAGATCCAACGGAGAAACCAGCAGTTGATATTGCCTCCGCTGATAGAGCTGATGAAACACAAAAACGCAAGGACAGGAAAGCAAATGCTGTCAAAGAGCGTGAAGAAAAGATCAAGGCGGAACGCGATCGGTTACAAGCGAATATTGAGAAATCGAGGGTCGATTTAAATAAAGAGGAGGGGGAATCGCAGTTTAGGTGCGCCACAGCTACCTGCTTCAGTTTCCCGGGCCGTGTGCTGGCGCTCACAGTATCATTATCCATCCCTTCCCGTTGTAGGACTCTTCTGACGGATGCTATACGAGAACCACAGGTACGCGCAGCCTTCTATAACGGGCAGCGATCTGATCATCATGTTTAGGCAACATGGGAGTCATCTCTTGCACAGCTGCAGACCGATCCGCGTTGTCAATACTCCTCCTTGTCTCTGGGCCATCAGCGTCATTTGTTTCAGGCACATCTTAGCCAGCTCCGTGAAAAATACCTGGAAAGCTTGCACGCGCTCTTCCTTTCAAATGCTCTTTCACTCGCCACGCAGTTTACCGAGCTTCCCGTTTCATCCCTCCTGTCGTCACTCCCTGTCACAAAATTGGGCTTTGATGTATTCAAACTTGAACAAGAATTTGATAGGTGGCAGCTCACGAGAACGACGGAGGCACGGGAAGCGTTCAACGGCATGCTCCACGAAAACTCTTTCGTTGAATTCTGGGGAAGATTGAGGAAGATCGGGGGCGAAGGAACGGAGGGAGGGGTGAAACGAGATGACGATGACGATGAAGACGGTGGCGAGGGTGGCGGTGGCAATGTTGACATGAAGAAACTGGCAAGGAACGTGGACATTACGGAGATGGAAAAGGTCTTGAAGGTTCGTGCGTACTGCCCTGTCCGTAGTTGGGGTCATTAACCATACGTTCCAGGGAGACAAGCGGTACATTATGTTTGACCACGTTCCGGAACAGAGAGAACGATGGCTGCGAGTAGGTGTCTAGATAAGGAAGAATGCTGTGTTCTGACCGAAAACTATAGGAATACCTGTCACGATTATCCGCACCGAAGCTGTCTGTGCATGTGGGAGACCGAGGGGGTAGTAGCTAGACTAGATAATTATTGGTTAGAGTACGTGTGAATGCAGACTGACACGTCAGCCTTTTGGTAACACGTTCTGTCGTATAACAACCCGACTTTTACTTTCCTTCTCTTCGCCTCTCTCTTGTAACTCTCTTTCCCTTCCCCCGCAGAGATGCGGTT
>WNFR01005251.1_pt1 | contig 16022 bp, 19 predicted proteins | sample 5400221 | NCBI WGS metagenome assembly WNFR01 (sample SAMN13153357, study PRJNA577476) | soil metagenome | isolation source: 40 cm soil under Madrone tree | place: USA:California | collected 2016-06-14 | reverse complement strand
CCCTTTAGCGCCCGCAATGCTCGCCCAGTACTCGGAACGGATAATTCCTGCGTAAACTCATCCGTCACTGACAGACCCATTCCGTTTGGAGATATGTCTATCTACAAAATCCTGAGAAATTCGTCTGAATGAGCGCTACAACACCAAATCTGAGTGGAAGTCAGTGCTAGGAGTTCTTTTTTCATCGCTACGCATTCTGTGGCATTAAACACAAGGGCAATAACCGTACATGTTCGATTCTTGTCGGGCGCGCCACACTGATGCAAAAACGAAATCTGGCGAATTTGGTGCGAGCGACGCGTGACCGCGAAGTTGATGCCAGCGTATGCATCATGTAGCCTCTAAGATGTTGGATTTTCGAACTTTCTAACTGAAGGAGCATCACCCCTACATGGCGCTTGTTAAAATCAAAGAAAAGTACCAGGTTACCCTTCCAGCCGCTCTGCGAGAAAAAGCTGGTTTAGAAGTAGGAGACCTTCTAGAGGCTAAAGTCGAAGGAAAGAAAATTACCCTTACTCCGAAGAGCGTGCTCGATCGAGAATTGGCGCAAGCGTTCAAAGAAATCGAGCAAAAGAAAACTTTCGGGCCTTTTAGCTCCGCGAACGAACTCGTTCGTTCGCTCAATCGAGAGGCAAAGAGACTTAAGAAAAAAGCCTCTTGATGCGTCTTGACTATTCTCCGCAGTTCTCGAAAAGTTGGGACAGGACTCCCGCAAGAGTTTAGAGACTCTTTGAGAAACAAGTTCAGTTCCTACTTGAAAATCTTCGTCATCCCTCCTTACGAGCCAAAAAGTACGACCAAGCGCGCGATATCCGGCAAGCTCGCATCGATAGGGCGTGGCGTTTTTATTTTCAAATCAGGAGCGATACTTATTATCTCCTTAACATCACACCCCATCCCTGATCGCACGGCCTCATTTTAAAGCTGGGCTGAAATGTCTTGTCGACAGTTCTGAGCCAGTAAACCCCTGGCAGAATGCTACATCCCGCTTCAGGAAGATTTGTTCAAGGGTGATTGCATCAAACGCCCTGGCACAATAGCATCAGGTCATCCCGTAGTCGAACCTGCGAGGGCTCATCGACTGGTGCGTCGGAACGAAAACGACGGAAATAATAAGATGACAGCCGAGTTAGAGAAAGCCCTCCAGGAGATAGAGCGACTGCGTCAGGAAAACGCTCAGCTTAGAAAAAAGCTGGGAATAGAGGTTTCTGAACTGAAAACGGCTTACAGCCAATCCGGCCCCACTTCTGGACGGTCCAGCGCCAGAGTTGAGGAAACTCTGGAAGCCCGGGCCTACGGAGGACATGGTCCCTCAACTTCTGCTACACCGCCTGCCGTTGATTCCAATTTATCCAATAGAGAGAAGATAAAACTTTTTCGGGCGCTCTTCAGGGGAAGAGAGGATGTCTATGCAGTTTTCTGGCTTAATGAACGAACAGGAAAGAAGGGTTACTCACCAGCTTGCGAGGATGAATGGAGTTCGAGAAAGGGAAAAGCAAAGAAGTATCTCCCGTTGACGGATGAAGTTATCTTTAACCACCTCACCGGAGAGAAAATCGTCGGTGTTTATCCGTTGCTGAAAGATGACACCTGCTGGTTCTTAGCTTGCGATTTCGACAAGGAAGGCTGGGCACTTGATACTTTAGCGTTTCTGAAGATCTGCAAAGATTTCGGACTGCCAGCCTATCTGGAACGATCACGGTCTGGAAATGGCGGTCATGTTTGGACCTTCTTTTCCGCGCCGGTACCCGCCACCTCAGCCAGGCAATTGGGATTACGCCTTCTTCAGCAAGCTATGGTCATTCGCGCGGAGTTCGATCTCGCCAGCTACGACCGGTTTTTCCCTAGCCAGGATTTTTTGCCGCGAGCCGGTTTTGGCAATCTCATCGCCTTACCACTTCAGAAGAAATGTCGGGCTTTGGGAAACACGGAGTTCCTAGATCTTGGCGAGTCCGAACTTCGTCCTTGGCCGGATCAGTGGAGCTTCTTGAGCCAGATCTCGCGGCTTGCACCATCTCAGGTGGAGGCGTTGCTGGAAAAAATCCCGCCAGTTTCCGTTGGGCCAGGCAATTCCGGAACTGTCTCCATGGCCACCCGCCAGAGATACCCCGCACCCAAACAAATCCACTGCGCTCTAGGAGCCACCTTGAGTGTAGAAAAGTCCGGGATTCCGCCATGGCTACTAGCACAAATGAAGCAGATTGCATTGCTCCACAACCCTCAGTTCTATGAACGCGAGAAACTCCGTCTTTCCACATGGCGAATTCCAAGATTCATTAGGTGCTACGAAGAGGACGCTAGTCATATCCATCTGCCTAGGGGAACCATGGACGAGTTAAAGGAAATAGCGGCGGAAGCTGGCACGGAGTTTTCTCTGGCCGATCAACGTCCAGTACCCGAAAAGTTGAGCTTAAAATTTCTTGGATCGCTAACCCACGAACAGATAAAGGCCGTCCGAGCTGTTCTTAGCGACAATATGGGCGTTCTAGTTGCACCACCGGGAGCAGGCAAAACCGTGATGGGCTGCTATGCGGTCGCAGCGCGAAATATGCCTACACTGATTCTGGCCCATCGAAAACCCATTCTGGATCAATGGCGCACCCAGCTCGGCGAACTCTTAGGGCTTTCCCCGCGCCTCATCGGTCAAGTAGGCGGCGGAAGAAATCGCCAAACCGGTGTTATCGATTTGGGCATGATGCAGAGCCTCAAGCGTGTAGATGACTTGAAAGTTTTTTTCTCGAAATACGGCTTTATCATCGTGGATGAATGCCACCACTTGCCTGCCCTTACATTCGAAGCTTCTGTCAAAAGAGCTCCTGTCCGTTACATCTTGGGTCTCACCGCAACACCTTACCGCCGCGACGGTCTACAGGACATTATCACATTGCAGTGCGGATCAATCCGCCACACGATGGCGCCGATCGAGAACGGTTTTTCCCGAACGCTTCTTGTTCGTGAGACTCTGTTTACCGTTTCTGAGGATGAGGGACCACCAATCCAGGAAATTTTCCGAGGCTTGGTTAGGGACGCCGATCGGAACGACATGATTCGGACGGACGTATGTCAGGCACTCAGCGAGGGACGGCGCTGTTTGATCTTAAGTCACTGGAAGGAACACTGCGAGCAGCTTGCTACTGGCCTTCGGGAACATGGCAAGACTCCGCTGGTTTTGAGCGGAGCTCTGGGCAAGAAAACACGCTCAGCCATGTTAAAGTCACTCGAGAACACACCTTCCGACAGAGAGCTGCTCATCATTGCCACCGGCCAGTACTTGGGCGAGGGCTTTGACTGTCCTCAAGTAGACACGCTCTTTCTTGCCTTTCCCTTGTCGTTCAAGGGCAAGCTGATTCAATACGTGGGCCGAACTTTGCGAAATTACGAGGACAAGAATAGCGTGAGAGTCTACGATTATGTGGACACACGAGTCCCCATTCTGAGAAAGATGTATGCGAAACGCGAGAAGACTTACAGATCACTTAGATTCACCTCTGAAAACGATCGAAAGAGAGAGCCTTCCAATAGGGTTTCAGAAATTTCCACAGAACTTTTTCGTTCTGATTCGTAAGTGAACCCGCTCCACATTCGTGGAGATCCTAAATCGATCTCCTGTGCAAGAGTTCTCCGTGCGCATCGCTATTTTTACCTTGGGTCTCGGCACTTGGTTGACAGAATTTGCGGTACTCGGGTTCTCTCTACCCAAGATGCGTGATAGTTTTCCAATCTATCTCCGTGAGCGCCATACAAAATTCTCTGGTTATTTTTTTCCAGCCCCCTTCGCGATCACGCCGCAGGCGATGCGGTCACCAGAATTGCCGGCGGGATCGGTGAGGTTATCGTCGGCCGTGGCGTGAATGACGATGGATTTTCCGTCCGAATCATCGATAGACATTTTTCCCGCGTCGAGAGTCACGCTCTGGGTCACAACCTGATAACGTCCCACGCGGTCTTTGTTGACGTAAAGGTCGGGTAGATCGCCGGCATGCGGCCCGTCTGGACTTTTGAGCCCGTGTTTCATGTTCAGCGGGTTGAAATGGCCGCCGGCGCTCGCGAAGGCGGGGCCCTCGCACTTCCCAGTCGAGTGGATGTGCACCGCGTGCAGGCCCGGGGCAAGGTCCTTTATCTGTATCGAGATCGAAACGCCTTCTTTGGTTTGGCGCAACGTCGCCGTGCCGACGGTTTTCCCGTCGGCGTTCTTGAGATCGGCGTGTGCTCGCTCCTGTGCATTTGCCGTCGATATCAGGCTGAACAGCAAGGCCGCTCCGACTAACGTACTCATGCGTATTTTACTCGCGCTCATGATTGTGTCTCCTTTTGCCGAACTAAGAAATGACTGAGCGACGCATGGGAAACTACGCGCCGATCCATCCCCTGTGTGTTACCTTATTGTTGACCGTTGTAAAATTTCACAAATCGACGTTGATTCATTCAAATCATGGGCTCGCCGCGAACCCGAGCCCGTTTTCGGACAAGATCCTAGCTCCTGACCGGAAGTTGCTGCGGCAAACCAAAGCTTGGCCCTACGCAGTTCCACGACCGACTCAAATTCGCCGGATCGAATGCGCTGGGCGTGCCGGAGATTTACGCAAGCTGAAACTGACACGCATCGGACTTTAGAGTTAACACTGGACAAGAAGCGGCGCGCACCACAGCTTCTGCCACGTTGCCCATGAGTATCTGTTCTAACGCAGATTTCCCCTGCGACCCCATAACGATCAGGTCCGCACCCATCGCCTCCGCATAGCGCACGATCGCTGTTCCAGGCAGTCCTTCTTCGACGCAGGTTTGCCACGCCAGCGAGCCGAGAGACAAACCGCGAAGAAATGTCGACCACTCCTGCTTGAGATCAGCGGGCTTGAGCTCGGGAATCATCATTGGTCCCACCATCTCATCGGCGTACGGGCAGCTATACCAAGGTGTCGGATCGAACACGTGCAGGAAGATCACCCTTGCGCCAAAACATTTTGCGAGAGCCACACCCTCCGCTGCGGCCTTGCGCGCGGCGGCCGAAAAATCCGTCGGTATCAAGAATCTTTCGGGTCTGCGGCTCAACGCCTGGCGGGCCACGAGCACCGGAACGAACGCCATGCGAATGAGTCTTTCGGCAGTACCTTTTAGCAAGCGAATCGATTGCCGGGCGGGCGCGCCGATAATCATCAGATCACACTGCCAGGCTCTGCCTGTAAGAATGAGTTCGATCGAGGGTTTGCCGACGCGTACTTCATAATCAATGGGCACAGGGGCGGCCCTATGCCTACCAACGATCTGCTCCAAGTCTCGACCGGCTTTCGCGATCAGCTCTTCCATGACACGCTGCCGGCTCGTTGGCAGAGTGGGCGCGTGGAAATGATCACGCTGGTTGACGACGTGGACCAAGCGGATCGACGCCTTACACTGTTGCGCCAACACCAAAGCTGATTTGACCGCATGATCGCCGCCGCACTTGAGATCATGGCCGACGATGATTCTTCTTCGGCGGCTCGTGCGAATCTGGTTGAACACGAATCGCGGCCGAGCCTTTGCTTCGGCGACGTCGTTGTCTATTCCTGCGGGAGCGGTGAAACTTGCCGCCGAAAAGGGGACTGAGGGCGTTGAGCTCACGGGCGAACCGCTTATTGCACCGTCAAGCGAGGGCATCGTATTGCGCTGCGTTTCCTGATTTCCTGCGGATAGAAATCTTTCTCCTTCGCAGTCCAATGTTCGTCGTCAAAATCATTTGCCTGAAACATCAGGCCATGCTCCTCACTTTAGACTCCAGAGCCGCGCGATTGTGGATTGCGATAATTTCTCCCAGCCGGTCCAGACGCGGATCTTTTCGTACCGCTTTGACGATGCGCTCTTCCGAGCCCCAGTCGCTCCAGTAAACGCCGCGAGCGGGCAAAACCAGCAGCTGTGACGGATAACGTTTCGGCAATACTTCTAAAAAATCTTTCGACAAGTTCACGGGCTGCGCCTGCTGGTAGACCTTTTCGATCACGGGCTTGAATTTATTCGTGCCCACGGCGTCGCGCAGGCGCCGGAAGCCTTCGTACAACTTCGGCTGCACGCCGCGCATATAGCGCAGCAGAGTCTTGACGTTGAAGACCATGACAAGCGTGTTCCACAGGCCGCCTCCCGCGACGACTTTGCGTGCCACAATGGGCGCCGGTTTTTCGATAAACTCGCGCACCACTCGCGTGCCGCAAGGAAACGCGTTGGACCGAACTTCCGCGGGAACGATGTAGCCGTAATCAGATTCTGCTGAAGTCGGCGGGATGCCAACTAAGATGATCTTGGCGACGTCCCGTTCGATGACGCCGAACGCCGCGTCGACGTGGGCCATGAATAACTTCTCTCGTCCGACAAAATGGTCCGACGGGAACAGCGCGACGGTGGAATCAGGATAGCGCGCCAACAGATGCGCCAGCGGCAGCAGCAACCCGATGGCCGTGTCCCGATTGTTCGGCTGAACAACAACGCCCGGCCCACTTCGCCGGCGAGCTGGTGCCTGACCTCCGGAAACGCCAAATGAGCTTGGCTGACGACCGTAAAGATACGCTCATCGGGGATCAGTCTATGCGCGCGTTGAAAAGTCTTGTCGAGCAGCGAGCATTCGCCAAAAAATTTTACGTACTGTTTGGGTAACGCGTCGCCGCGAAGCCTTTTAACGAACGAGCGCAAGCGCAGCCCATCGCCGCCGGCCAAGACGATCGCACACCGACGACTCATGTCAGTTTCGCTATGGGATTTGTAAAACATGTATTCAAACTTGAGCAAGTTTGAGGCCGCGCAAAAAATTTGCCCAAGGCCTGCGGGTCGATGCAGCGAGCGTCTGAACTCTAAGGATTTTAGCGCGATGCCAAACGGCGGAAAATTTTTCGAAGGCAAGAGAGGGGCGTTATGGTGTGCAACGTGTGACGCTATTGCTTGCTCGTCCCGTGGTGCGAGTTACGGCCAACGGCATCGGCGTCTTGGAGACTGTCCAACCAGCCGTCCGCCGTTATCGTAGTTTTGTCACAGCTCGATGGATTTTGTAACGTAGCGATCTTCGTACCAGATCATTCAAAATGTAAGCCACGAGCTGCTTCTTCTCGCTCGGTTTCAGCCAATTCAGATTCTCGGTTTCATCAAACAGAATCGCGATGAGCTCGCCCACAGTGGTATTTTGAACTTGCGCCTTCATTTGATCCCCCGTTCTCACCCGAAGCCATCCCGACCATGACAAGGATAGGTTTGCCACTCTCTTGCCGGGCAATCTCCGTACCAAACGCGAACCCAAACCCATTTAGGAAGCTAAAACGTCCATGCGGAGTCACCACGCCATGCAAGAACGGCGAATCACTAGGAAATATCTGTGGTATCGTCTCCTGCTCTGGTGCAATCCAAATATCAGCTGTTGGGCGGGATCATCCCATAGGCCTGCACTAGTGAGGCATTTTAGCGCCGTGGGTGTGGCGGCGGTGCAACTCTGAGACCTTGCACTACGACGTGAATATACGAGAATACTTGATAGACTGGTGTTTTCGTCGTTGGAATGAAAATTGAACTGAAGATGATAGATTTAGGTTGTCACCCGGGGATTTTACCCACGGGTAAGACGCAACTACTTAACAGCGCCGACTTTCTCTCCCGACTTCGCTTAAACGAGCACGCCGGTAAACATCATGGCTCAACCGCTGCTTTCATCGACGACGGAAAAATCCTTCTCGGATTGGTGCGGCCGGATGTTGATTAAAGATCGTCCCGTCGTTGCGCGCTATGGGATCGCGGTTACGGCAGCGGCCCTAGCCCTGGCAACTGCATCGCTTCTCCCCTGGCGCGCCGACCCCAGCCATTTTACCCTGTTTTTCGTCGCGGTGATGTTCAGCGCCTGGTACGGCGGCTTCGGCGCGGGCTTCGCAGCGACGATTCTTTCCGCCCTGTCGCTCGACTATTTCTTTATCGCTCCCATTTACATGATCGAACTGAACTGGCGCGCTCTTTTGCGCCTGGCGGTGTTCCTTAGCGTTGCGTCCGTCACGAGCTATTTGACGTCAGCCAGGAAACGCGCCGAAGAGGAGCTGCTTAAGGCACATGCAGAGCTGGAAGAACGAGTCCAGGCAAGGACGGCGGAGCTCGCCCGTGCCAACGACGCGCTGCGCGCCGAGATTGTCGAGCGCAAAAAAGTCGAGACCGAGCTTTTGCGCCTTCAGCTTGAACTCGGACGAGTCGAGCGATTGGCCACGCTCGGCCGCATGGCCGGCACGATTGCCCACGACCTGGGTACTCCTTTGAATTCCGTGCTTGGCTATACTCAGCTGCTTGCTCAAGAGTCGATGACCGAGCGCGCGCGCCGGCGCCTGGCGATAATCGAGACCCAAATCAATCGCATGGGCGAGATCATTCAGCGTTACCTGTCTCAAACCCGCGGCACTCCGGCCAAGAGCGAAGTGAATATCAACGAGCTGGTCCGCGACACGCTGGTCTTGTTGCAACCCAATTTCGAGCAGCGCGGTGTCGAAGTAACTTCGGCGCTGGCCGGGACGAGACTCGTCGTTTCCGGCAACGGCAATTCGATCCAGCGCGTGCTGATCAACCTATTGGACAACGCCGTCGATGCTTGTGAAAAGAAGGGGACGGTAAAGATTACGACGGTGGAATGCCCGGTGACTTCGACGAAAGCGCCGGGCGTAGCCATCGAAGTCGCTGACACCGGCACCGGGATACCGCCGGACGTCCTGCCTAGAATCTTCGACCTTTTTGTAACGACCAAGCCGCCGGGACGAGGCACCGGGTTAGGGTTGGTTATCTGTCAAGAAATTATTCGAGCCCACGGCGGTACGATCAATATCGTAAGTGAAGTCGGACAGGGTACCACTGTGAGCATTTATCTGCCGGTCGACGCGCGACCCGCGGTTTGGCCGATGAATGAGGAAAGCCATGAGCACCCACATCTTGATCGCGGATGATGACGAAGTCAGTTGCCAGCTGTTTGCCGAAACTCTTGAATCCGACGGCTTTCGCGTCGACCAAGTGACGTCGGGGGACACCGCTCTGTCGAGCCTGGACGGCGAACCGTACGACTTGCTGGTCATCGATGTACGCATGCCGGGAATGAGCGGATTGGACGTGACGCGGATCGTGCATGAAAAATATCCTGCGTTGCCGATCATCGTCATGACCGCTTTCGGATCCATCGAAACCGCCGTTGAGGCGATCCATGAGGGCGCCTTCGATTTTATATCTAAGCCGATGAATCTGGCGGAGCTCAAAAACATCGTCTCGCGCGCTTTAGCGCAGCGATCGTTGCAGCGCCGCGTCGAGAAAACCGTTGCGCCCGATGGCGAATATCCATCGCAGCTCGGTAAGATCATTGGCAAGAGCCCGCCCATGCTCGAGGTTTACAAGACCGTCGCGCGGGTGGCGCCGACAAAGAGCACGGTCCTGGTCCTCGGCGAAAGCGGGACAGGCAAAGAACTCATTGCCCGCGCCATACACGAACACAGCCCCCGCGCCAACGGTCCGTTCGTCGCCGTGGATTGTGGCGCCTTGACGGAAACGCTTCTCGAAAGCGAGCTCTTCGGCCACATGCGCGGTTCGTTCACGGGAGCGGTCGCGGATAAGAAGGGAGTCTTCGAAGAGGCCCAAGGCGGAACCTGTTTCCTTGACGAGATCGGCGGGATCAGCCCGAGCATGCAGGCGCGCTTGTTACGAGTCCTGCAGGAGCATGAGATCCGCCGTGTCGGCGGCAAAGAATGGATGGCGGTCGATGTGCGCGTGCTCGCCGCCACCAATCAAGATTTGGCGGAAGCCGTCACTAACGGTGAGTTCCGCCAAGACCTCTTCTATCGCCTCGACGTCGTCACCATCAATCTTCCACCCCTGCGGCAGCGCGCCGATGACATCCCGCTACTGACGCAGCATTTTTTGAAATACTACAGCCAGGATTGCGGCAAGCCCGTATCGGCGATTTCCGACAGGGCTATGGAGCTCCTATGTTCCTACCGCTGGCCTGGGAACATTCGCGAGCTCGAGCACGCGGTCGAGCAAGCGGTGGCGCTCTCATACCAACCCGTCCTGACGCCCGAAGATCTTCCGCGTGAAATCCGCGAACAGAACGCCCACAACTTTCCCTTCCATACCGCGGCAACCACACAGTTCAATTTTCCCGACACACCGAGTCTCGAAGAAGTAAAAAAACGTTACGTGCGACATGTATTGCAGCTCACCGACGGCAATGTTTCGGCGACTGCAAGAATCTTAAACGTCGACCGACGTTCGCTTTACCGCATGCTGGCGCGATATGAGATTGGACCTTCGCTGAAGGACGACTGAGGCATCGCTGCCGATTTGGCCGCAACGCGGCCTCAACTAGATCAATACGCCGATTTTTTTTCAAATATTTTCGCAGGCCTGCAGCACGCACGCTAGCATCCGTTGGGCATGCCCTTTGCTTTTACACAGGGCAGAGAAATAATCCATGCGAGTTCTCATCATCGATGACGATGAAATCTTTTGCCGGCTTCTAGTGGAAATCCTCGAGGGATCTGGGGTCCAAGCGATCTGGACAACGGACGGCCTGGCAGGTTACGAGATGCTGACTCACGGCGAATATGATGTGTCAATTATCGACGTCCGGATGCCGCTCATCCTGGGAACCGAAATTGCAGAAGCCATCAGAGAGGATCATCCCGGAACTAAAATTATCCTCGCGTCTGCCTTCGCGGACGAGACCTTGCGAGATTATGCAACGCACAAAGGAATCTTCCTCCTGTCGAAACCTTTCACCGCCAATCGCCTGCTTGACACCGTCGAGTTGGCCCTAGGCGAATCGATCGGCCGCAACTAACCAAGATTAACTATCCGCGCAAACCGTTGGGCGCTCATCACCTTCAGCGAGCGTCGAAACTGCGCCAAGCACCGGGAACAAATTTACCGCGAGCGACGCGGCATCAACCATAACGCGAGAAAATTCCGATCGTGAGGCGTACTGCGCGAACCACGAAACCTTCAGAGGAACGCCCGGGCGCCACGGTCGTCGGCGCGTCCGCTAAAGCGTTCAGCCGGCTAAACCGTTGCTTGAGAACAACATCGCCGATTGGGACAAGCCATTCCCATAGAGCGATTAGATAAAGCCAAAACATTTTTAGACAATCAACGCTGGTGGATTTTTTTTGAATCGGGGTAGGACCGCCGCCCCTCGCCCCCCGCGGCGCGGTTCAGCGCATCGAGGGGCGGCAATGATGTTGCTTGGCGCAAATCTCTCGATCTTCGAATGATACGCATCGCGAGACCGATGCTTGCCGGTTGGATAGCGCGCTGACGAAGCAGCTTATCGAGCCTTTCATCCTTCGTCGCCCTCATGGAAGCCCCCCGAGAGTCAGAGTCCGGCGCGTTATGCTGTTATGCTTGAGAGTTCGAGCTCGCACAAAATTTCCGGCATGCTGATCGGATATGCGGTTCCAGAAGCAATTATCTGACCATGAAGGACACGAAGATTTCAGTTGTTGGGGGCTCTAAGATGAGAATTTGCGCGAGCGAGGAGAAAGCCGCATCGCGAAAAGCTGCGCTGAACGACGCGGTGTTAAAATCCACCGACGGACATCGAGGAGAGGCTGTCCTCTCCTCGATGCCATCCATTTACAAAGTCGTTCCGAACTAATCGCCGTCTTCGTAGGCACGGCCGAACATAAACTGCTCGTCCTGTTTCTGTTGGACGATTTGATCGGCACTCGTCGGGCTCTCGTCGCAAGGACCGTAAAAATCAATCACGTCACCGGTGGAGTCACTTTTCAGTTGTGGATTGTCGCTCGACAAAGTCCTTTGCCGCACCGCGGGAAATTTCATGTGACAATAGCCCTCGGCGGCTTGTTCCTTCAACAGAGGTTGGTCGCCAGCGAATGCGCTGCCAGACAAGGCCCCAACCAGAAAAACTACAGATGCCGTTGCTCCTATCCGTTTCATAACTTTTCCTCCTTTTTTAATTCTATTAATTTTTTTCGCGTTGGTTTCCGCTATCACAATTCTAATTCTGATCTAGCAGCGATCAAGGTACTCTTTCCATCGCCGTTGTTCTTCACGTCGTTGGTGGTGACTTGGCCTGCTTTCAAGTAGGACCTTCGTCGCAAGGGCCGTAGAAACCGATGACATCGCCGGTATACCTAAAGTACACTGCCGGATGGCCGCCATCGCCGGCCCAAGAGCCGATCATCAACACCGTCGCTACAGTTACGACGATTTGCTTTATATGGTTTCACCTCCCTTCACCGCGTTGTCTCGATCTGCAATTATGTTGAGCAAGCGCCGTGCCGCGATTCAACTTCTAGGTTTGGTCAATTTGAGGTTTGAAGTGACATTCGGATATGAACGGTGAGACCGACCGGTTGACTGAATAGCCAGTTGACCACACCCTTTGGTAGTTAAAAAAAGCTGCGCAGAAAAATTTTGCATTTTGGCCAGAGGAAAAATCCACTGGCGTAAAAGTTGCTCGCGACCAGTTAAGAAGTCGAGATCGGCACCTGACTAAAAATCTACTTGAGACGGGCTGAACAATCGTTGTGCCGGCTCTACAGCTTTAGACGTACGACGATAATTTTAGTCAGCCGATCTAAATTTACTTAAATTTAACAAGGAGCACTCATGCATAGAGCCTGGATCGTAACTTGCCTTACAGCTTCTACGCTCACCTTAGTCGTCGCGGCGCATTCAGCGCCGCTTAAAAAAGAGGAGCATGAAAAACCGAAGACAACGCCGATAACGTACAGCGAGCTTCAGCGCGACGAGATCGCTTTTTACAACGATCTAAAAACTTTGCGTCGAGATCTGCGTCATCACCTGAGTCTAATGACAATTGCCGAAGATCGCAGTGACGTCCAAGAGGATTGGATGAATATTGTCGTGGACCGAGATCCACACAAGCGGGAATCGAACGGTTCGCTGACAGAACTGGCGCGACGCCAACAACGATCCGAATCGTCGACGAAGAGGCATTCGTAGTGCGGCAAGATATTTAGCTGCGGGAGTGATTAGCGCTCAGAGCCGTAAACTCATCGTTTGGAATCAACTATGATTTTAGTCGATCGATATCCAGCCAAAACTTCAAGCGGGTCGAGGGTCCGCCTCGCGCGGCGGCTTTAAAATCTTCCTGACTAAAGCGCAGCGAAAAAAGCTTTCAAGGTAGACAATGCGGCCCGCTTGAGCGCGTCTATGGCCGGACCGTCGTAATAATGGTCGCGCACCACGCAGCCGGATACTGCCACGGCTACTAACATCGAAAAAACTAGCGCTACCAAAGTAAGATGTTTCATGTTCTTTCACCTCACTTTCTTTTTTGCGTACTGCATATTTGTTTCTGAGCATAGCACGTGCCAACTCAATTCCGATCGCGCGCGATCGTGTCAGACCAAGCGAATGAGGCGCAAAGGAAATGCTGCCGCGCACCGGCCTCACCTCAGCTTGGCTCAAAGATCGCATTTCCTCCGACGCGGCTTTTATCCACGAAGCCATAACCGCGAAACGCTTATGAATGAAACCAGAAACCACCGGCACGAAATCCTACAGGAGCAGCGAGAAATCAGGATCGCCATGATCTAAATCAAGCCAAGAGGAATTTCATCGAGATCATCGAAACGGAGCAGGCGCTGGAAAAATCGCCACCACTCATTCGGCGATTGGTAGCACTCTTGGTGGCGCTAGCGCAAAAAACATCATCTTGCGTAAATTCTTTTCACCCTGCTCGCGATACGAATCATCAAGTTCGAGGCCGACAACTTGATTGACGAGCGGCTCCTGCGCGTCCGGTTTCCGGTTAACGCCTTATCGATCCGACCTGCTCTTACTCATCTCATGCACTGAGAGTAGCTACTGTCTTACAGCACGAGATCACCAAAATGCCTCAGCCACCGGTACATTCTCACCACAGGTGTCGATGCCTTCCCGCAAGATCACCGGCATAAACCAATTTTTCGCAACGATTTTAGTTGCTTCGGCGCCAGGTTTTACACTGGCATAATGCTTGCCCACTGGAGCAAGCAGGTATGCCACACCCACGGCTGGATACGGCAACGAATCAATCTTCGGACGGCGATGAAAAAGTTAACTAGCTCGCAGCGCCAGCATTGGTTAGCTGGGCTGCTTGCGGTCATCCTTCTTATTGTCGTCGCTGTTTATTGGTTTCGTACGCGCTCGGGCGACGCCCAGACATCGGCGAAAAACCGACGCTCGGGCTCTGGCGCGTTGGATGTTCCCGTGGTGACGGCGAAGGTCCAAACCGGTGACCTGGACGTTTATCTGTCCGGCCTCGGAACGGTAACGGCGCTCAATACGGTCACATTAAAGAGCCGAGTGGATGGCCAGCTGGACAAGGTTTTGTTTCAAGAGGGCCAAATGGTGAGCACCGGCCAACTGTTGGCGGAAATCGATCCGCGTCCGTTTCAAGTGCAGCTCGCGCAGGCCGAAGGGCAGCTCGTTCGCGACGAAGCCTTGCTGACCAATGCGCAGATCGATTTGGAACGGTACCGCACTCTTTTCAAGGAAGATTCCATTCCCAAACAGCAACTCGACACCCAGGAATCGCTGGTTCGGCAATTTCAGGGCACAATAAAAGCCGACCAGAGCCAAGTCGACAACGCCAAGCTCCAGCTCATTTACTGTCGCATAACTGCGCCGATTACCGGCCGGGTCGGTTTACGCTTGGTCGATGTCGGTAATATGGTCCATGTCGCCGACACCACTGGTTTGCTGGTCATCACTCAGGTGCAACCGATCACGCTCGTTTTCACTTTGCCGGAAGACAACTTGCCCGCCGTCCTCGCCAGAATGAAAGGGAAGGAACAACTCACAGTGGCGGCATTTGATCGTGAGCAAAAAAAGCTTCTGGCGACCGGCACGCTGCAGAGCATCGATAACCAGATCGACCCAACTACCGGCACGGTAAAGTTGAAAGCAGTTTTCGCCAACGCCGACGGCGCACTCTTCCCTAATCAATTCGTCAATGCCCGCATATTGGTCGATACGCTGCGTAACGTAACGCTTGTGCCTAACGCAGCCATCCAACGCAGCCCCCAGTCGACCTTCGTCTACACGGTGAATCGGGACAACACAGTGGCAGCGAAAAACGTCGAGGTGAAGCTCACTCAGGGCGATCAAACCGCGATCGCGCGCGGTCTGAATCCGGGAGAAACGGTCGTCATTGACGGCGTCGATAAGTTGCAGCCGGGCACGAAAGTGGTTGCGCGCACGGCGGAGCAGGGGCAGCCGCGGAGCTGAACGATGAATCCGTCACGACCTTTTATCTTACGGCCGATCGCAACGTCTTTGTTAATGGCGGGGCTGTTGCTCGTCGGCGCCGTCGCTTACAAGCAACTGCCGGTTTCCGCTTTGCCTCAAGTCGACTACCCAACCATTCAGGTGATGACTTTTTATCCCGGCGCGAGCCCGGACGTCATGACTTCGGCGATCACCGCGCCTTTGGAACGCCAGTTCGGCCAATTGCCGGGGCTCAATCAAATGACGTCGACGAGCTCGGGCGGCAGCTCGCTGATCACGCTGCAATTCGGTTTGGATTTGAATATCGACGTCGCCGAACAGGAAGTGCAAGCCGCGATCAACGCCGCGTCCTCTTTCTTGCCCGCAGATCTACCTAATCCGCCGATCTACAGCAAAACCAATCCGGCAGACGCGCCAATTTTAACTCTCGCGCTTACTTCGAAGACCTTGCCGTTATCCAACGTCGAGGATCTCGCCGATACCCGGTTGGCGCAGAAAATTTCCCAACTGTCCGGCGTTGGTTTGGTCAGCATCAGCGGCGGGCAAAAGCCGGCTGTGCGTATTCAGGTCAACCCCACGGCGCTGTCATCCTATGGTCTCACGTTGGAAACTCTGCGCGGCAGCATCGCCCAAGCGAATGTCAATCAAGCCAAAGGCAACTTCGACGGCGCTCATCAAGCCTATACCATCGGCGCCAACGATCAGTTGATATCGAGCGGACAATACGCCTCAACAATCGTCGCCTACCGTAACGGCGCGCCGGTGCGGCTCTCCGATGTCGCGACGGTAATCGACGGGGT